>TARA_R110000751_G_scaffold160109_1_pt1 | contig 47911 bp, 43 predicted proteins | sample TARA_R110000751 | Tara Oceans TARA_R110000751 (sample SAMEA4398001) | marine metagenome | biome: Polar Biome; feature: [MES] marine water layer (ENVO:01000295) within the mesopelagic zone...; material: water (ENVO:00002006), including particulate matter (ENVO:01000060) such... | reverse complement strand
AATTTTCTGGGCCGCGTCGTCGAGATCGTCGGCGGAGATGACGTTGAGACCGGATTCGGCAATGATCTTCTTGCCGAGGTCGACATTGGTGCCTTCGAGGCGGACGACCAGCGGCACCGAGAGGTTGGTTTCCTTGACCGCCGCGATCACGCCCTCGGCAATAACGTCACATTTCATGATGCCGCCGAAGATGTTCACGAGGATGCCCTTCACGTTCGGGTCCTTCATGATGATCTTGAAGGCGGCTGCCACCTTCTCCTTGCCGGCGCCGCCGCCGACGTCGCAGAAATTGGCCGGCTCTTCGCCGTAGAGCTTGATGATGTCCATGGTCGCCATGGCGAGGCCCGCGCCGTTGACCATGCAGCCGATCGTGCCTTCGAGGGCGATATAGGCAAGGTCCCATTCGGAGGCCTCGATTTCCTTTTCGTCTTCCTCGGTCTTGTCGCGCAATTCCATGATGTCCGGGTGACGGAACAGGGCGTTGCCGTCGAAGCTGACCTTGGCGTCGAGGACGCGCAGGTGGCCATCTTCCATGACGATCAGCGGGTTCACTTCCAGCATCGCCATGTCCTTCTCGGTGAAGGCTTTATAGAGGATCGGGAAGAGCTTCATGCCGTCGGCGCGCGCGGTGCCTTCGAGCTTGAGAGCGTCGCAGAGCTTGGACGCATCCGCTTCCGTGACGCCGCCATCGACCGGCAGGGTCATGATTTTCTCGGGCGTGTCGTGCGCAACCGCTTCAATGTCCATGCCGCCTTCAGTCGAGACGACAAACGCCACCTTGCCCGTCTCGCGATCAACCAGGATGGAGAGATACAGTTCGCGGTCAATGTCGGCGCCGTCTTCGATATAGAGGCGGTTGACCTGCTTGCCGGCGGGGCCGGTCTGCGCGGTCACAAGATGGTGACCCAGCATCTGCTTGGCGTTGGCGAGGACGTCTTCCTTGGAGAAGGCAAGGCGGACACCGCCCTTTTCGCCCGCTTCGGCTTCAACGAACTTGCCCTTGCCGCGCCCACCGGCGTGAATCTGGCTTTTCACGACCCAGAGCGGTCCTGGCAGCGAGTCGACGGCTTTCTGGACGTCGGCGAGGGTGAGAACCGGTACGCCTTCGGCGACGGGGGCGCCAAAGGATTTGAGCACCGCTTTTGCCTGGTATTCGTGAATGTTCATATGGAATGCCTTGATGGTTGTGTCGTGTGCAGGAGGGCCGCGCGCCGCCCCGCTAACAGTGCGGGGTGTATAACAGGGTTCTTCGTGCCGACAACTGGCTGGGTACGCGAAACTGGATGCAGCTCAGGACTCCACGTCCGGATTGCGCGGATCGAGTTCCACGCCTGCCAGGGAGGTGGGCGCGATCGGCTTCCATTCCTCCTGCTGGGCCTCGGCCGGGGCGGCCCGCTGGCGCACCCGGATCACCATCAGCACCGCCAGCACGAGCAACAGGACACCGGCCAGACCAAACAGGCCAGCCCGGTCGGCCACACGCATGGCGAAGCCCGACATGAGCGGGCCGGCAATCGATCCGGCGGCCCAGACGAACAGGAGACCCGACATGACCTGCGGCACGCGGCCGCGCGGTGTACGGTCAATCGCATGGGCAACGCAAAGACCGTAAAAGGACAGGGCCCCTGCCCCCCAAATGGTGAGGACGGCAATCACGCCGATCTCGCCCAGCGCGACGCCGAAGACCGCGATCAGGAGCGAGGCGATGCCGGACATGGTGCACATGCCCGCGATCACGAGGCGGCGCTCGATCCGGTCTGACAGAACGCCCGCCGGCCATTGCAGGACGAGACCGCCGAGCCAGGCTGCCGCGCCGGCGATGGCGACGGCCGCCGTTCCGCCGCCCGCAAGATCAAACCGTTCGAAATAGACAGGCAGGAGCGCCAGCGTACCGGTATTGATGACTCCCGCCAGGAGCACGCCGATCACGGCGGCAGGAGCGATGCGGAAGAGTTCGGCGACCGGCATGGATTTTCGGTCAGGCGGGGCGGGCTCTTTCTGGCGGGTAAGACAGACGGGAACCAAGGCGAGGGCGAGGAACAGGCCGGCCCATGCGTATGCCCGGCCATCGAGCGGCGACATGCCGGCCACAAAGAAAGGCCCGATCATCAGCGAGAGCTTGGCACCTGTATGGTAGATGCCCATCACATTGCCGCGTGACTTGTCGGGCACGGCCTCGCCCATCCAGCTTTCGATACTGGTGAACATGTAGGCAAAGGCGATGCCCTGCACGATGCGCAGGAGCGCCCAGAATGCCGCATCGTGCCAGAGTGACAGGGCCAGGACAGCCACCGCGTTCATTGCTGAAGCGGCAGCGAACAGGCGGATATTGCCGAACTGGCCCAGCATGCGCGGCGCCGACCAGGCCCCGATCATGTAGCCGGCCGCATTGAATCCGGCGATGACGCCGATCGTTTGCGGCCCCGACCCCATGGCCTCGAGGCCAAGCGGGGTGAGCATGCCGAGCAATCCGCCAGCGATCTGGACGATCATGACGGACAGGATCAGGACAAAGACGTTACGCGTGTCGGACATCAACTACCTGGAAACGTGCGAAGCCGGGTGTCCGGCGCACGTTGATTACTTGAACTTGACCGAAGTCTCGCGAACGGTTGCACCATCATTGGCCTTGATCGACAAGGCCGCTGTACCAGTCGCCCAATCAATATCGATGGCACCGAAATTCTCTGGCGGATAGCCAGCGCCAATCTGGGCGCTGTCCATTTCCTCGGTGGTCTCGGCGAAGGCAACGTTGAGTGATGAGGCTGTCAGCTCATAGGCCGGATAGGGCAGCACGCCATCCTTGCGATATAGAAAGGCCGTGTGGCGGTCGCCGGACACGAACACAACGCCATTGGCATGGGCTGCATCAATCAGACTGTAGAGCCGTTCCTGCTCCTTGGGCAGGCGCGACCAGGCTTCCCAACCATGCCCGTCGGTGGGCAGCACCTGAACCGACGAGACGATCAGGCGCAGGTCGGCCGGCTTCTGGAGCTGGTTTTCAAGCCAGGTCCACTGGTCCGTGCCGAGCATGTCCTGATGCGCGTCTTTCGAGGGAATATAGCGTTCCTTGCCTTTCACGCCCCATTCGTCTGTTGGGGTCAGAGACGTGCGGAAAAAGCGCGTGTCGAGCATGATGATCTGGGTGCGCTGGCCTTCAGGGCCAAAGGTGCGCGCATAGTATGTGCCCGGCCAGGCACCGACATCCTGTTTCTCAAGCCCCCAGAAGCGCTCGTGGATACGCTCGGCGAGGCGCCGGAAGGGGAAATCCTTGCCGGCATCATTGGCGCCGAAATCATGATCGTCCCATGCGACCATCATCGGATGGGCGGCACGGACGGCCTGGAAATCCGGCCGGGCGGCAAGGTCGCTGAAGCTCTCGCGCAGCTCGTCGAGGTCGGCCTGATCGGTGACGTAATTCCTGCCGTCACGGTCGCCGTAGACATTATCGCCAATCATCAGGAAGAGGTCGGCCTTTTCCCGGGCGATTTTCTCAAGGGCGGGCGCCGGCTCGATTTCCTCGTTCAGGCACGATGCAACGAGGATGCGCGTCAACGGCTGATCACTGGCAGGCAATGGCAACCCTGCCGGTGCGCGCGGATAAAAGTCATCCGGAAGCGTCTTGTAGTAGGCTTCGAGCGCCTCTTCGGCGCTGTCGGGGGCGCGGGTAATACCAGGAATGGAGATAGGCCGGGGAACCTGACAAGCCACCAGGCTGATCAATCCTACCAGAATGACTGCGCGCTTCATGACCCTGCTCCCGCTCACTGCCTCATATTGCATGTGTAACGGTGTTCTGCTGCGGCGGTAAGGCGGGAAAGGGTCAAACGCCGAAGAAAATCGACCACATCATCCGGCCCGGCAGGAAGCTGAACAGGCCGGCAATGGCCATGCCGCCCACAAACAAGCCTGTCATGTTCTTGCGATGGGACTGGATGTCGCGGCGCCGGGCAGCGGCGACCCCCATGGGCAGCACGATGACGGACCAGGCCGATATGGCGTGAATGAAGCTGAAATTATCGCCGTTCAAGCCGGTGAGGAAGAAGGAACTGATGGCCGTGACGCTCATTGTCGCCACCCAGCCATAACCGAGTATGCGGTGCATGCGGCGGCCCTTGGCGCCCAACAGCAGGACGGATCCGATGCCAAAAGAGGCGACGGCGCCGATGACATGGGCCTTGAGAACCCAGGGCGAGCGCAATAGCGGGGAGATATCGAGACGGAACTGCAGGGGTGGGTGCCCCGATGATGCGAGAATCGCATAGCTGAGTCCGGCATAGGCCATGAGCGCAATCGCGAAGATGACGGTATGTTTGCGGTCCCTGAGACGGGTGCGCAGAGGGCGGGGTGAGGGGGCGGCAAGGGTGAGGCCGGTCATCGGGAACTCCTGTTGGGGCGGCATTGCCCAAGAGGTGCCGCCTGCCCCCTGCCCCCGCCACCGGGTTTGCATGGAGTGACTGGAATCCTTCGCGAAATGCAGCCAGAACGGTTCGCGAAGCGCGAAATGCGGGGGGCTTTGCGGGCATGACGGAGCGACTGAAGAAATTCCTGCGGCCTGCCGCTGTCCTGGTTGGACTCGCAGCCCTGTTCACCTGGTTCGGCGTGTATGATTTCAGCGCGCAGCCCGTCTTGCGGTTTGTGATGTGGCTCGTGACGATGAGCGTCGGTGGCGTGTCGGCGATATGGATCATACCGGCCGTGTTCGAGCGACGGCTCGCGCAGCAGAGTGTCATTGTCCGGGTGGCGTTGTCGGCGGGGCTGATCGCCCTGCCCGTCACCGCTTCGCTGATCGCCTTTTTCCTCCTGCTGGGCGCCCATGTGTCGCCTGGCGCGCTGCCCATGCAGTACCTCTATGTCTATGCGGTGTGCGTGGTGATGGTGTCGGGCGGCGTCGTGGTCTCGCGGGCCCAGGCGGCGCCCCTGCTGGAAGCCGCCGAGGCGCAGGACGTTGTCGCACGGTTCATGCAGCGGCTTCCGGTCAAATACCGCACAGCCGAGCTGTGGGCCGTGTCATCGGAAGATCACTACCTGCGCGTCCATACGAGCCTTGGCGAAGAACTGATCCTGATGCGCCTGGCCGATGCGATGCGCGATCTCGGCGGGACCGACGGATTGCAGACGCACCGGTCGTGGTGGGTGGCGAAAGCTGGGGTGGCCGATGCGCGACGCGAAGGCGGCAAGCTTTATCTTGTCCTGAAATCCGGCAAGGCGGCGCCGGTTTCGCGCACCCATGCATCTGCCGTGAAGCAAGCCGGGCTCAGCTAGACGCCGAGGCCCGGCGTGGGGCGGGTGTTCATCACGAGATGCTTGACGAATTCAACATGGTTGCGGAGCCGGTAGAGGTCGTCGGTATAGGACAGCGGCACGTCAAGTTCGCCGATTTCGACCTGCAGGTCTTCCAGTTCGTCGGTGATGGCGACGCGCTCTTCCTGTGTCGGCATGTTCCGGCCGCGTGATTCAAGATCGCGAAGGTCCTTGTACCAGATGTAGATCTTCCGGCGCACGCGCCAGCGATAGATCGGCGGCGCCACCCGGACCAGCGGGAAGAGCAACGTGAGGAGCGGGATGGCGAGGATCCATGCCCGGTCAAGGAAATTGGCAAGGTCGAACGAGAAATACCGGCGCAGGAAGGACGGGCCGTTCTCGTAATAGCGCTGGACCTGGCGGCTGACCGGCAGGTCGGTGGAGTCGGGATCCGGGAAGGTACCGGCCCGCGCAAACAGGCTGCCATCCTGGTGAATGGCGGAGGCCGAATCGACCAGCAGCGCCTCGATCGCCGGATGCAGCGACTTCCTGACGACCAGCTGGGCCACAGGCGCAACGAGGGACACGTCATGGGCCGGCAGGTCGGCGCCGATATCGACAACGCCGCGCAGCAGGACCACGGCGGCAAGCGCCGGTTGGCGGCGCGACAGCGCCTCGGCGCGTTCAAACGGCAGGAGGGAAATGCCCGGCGCGCGCAAAAGCGTCTGGACATAGACGGCGTCCGGCGATGCGGCGAAGGCGGCGGCGTCGAGTTTGCCTTCGATGAGGGCATCGGCTGCCGCAATTCCGGTCAGGCTGTTGCGGGACGCTGCGGGCCAAACGCCATCGAACTCGTTCTGGAGGTCCAGGGCCAGCAGGCGCGTGCCTGAACCGTCCGGTCCGATCGCCATCCGCAGGTCACGCAACTGGCCGAAATCTTTGACGCCCGCCTCGTCTCGCACGAACACCCAGAACGGCTCATGGAACAGACCGCCGAGGGATCGCAATGATTCAGCGTCGCCCAGTGTGGCCAAGCCGCCCTGCACCAGCGCCACATCGGCGCTGCCTTCGTCCAGAAGGCGCAGATTTTCGACTGAGCCCGCCGTCTGGATGAGGGTGACGTTGACGTCCTGTTCGCCGAGAAGGCGCTGGTAGCGCTCAGCATAGGCATAATAGGCCCCTCCCGGAGAGCCCGCCGCAAACCTGATCGTCTTGGGTGGCGCCGGATCCATCAACATCAGCGTCAACACGAGGCCAGCAAAGGCCACGAGGACAAGCGGCCAGTAGATTTTGAGGAAATCCTTTGCGGCCGCGACCATGCAGTGTCCCACCTTCTGTCAGTTACGTCCCGGATGACGGTCTAGGCTGACACGGCGGCCGGATCAATCACATGCCGTCGGATGCCCAAAAAATGTCCCATACGCGCCTCGCATGGAACCTATTCCATTCAGAAAGTGTTCACCACGGACAGGCCGCCCCATCTAGGGCTGAGACAGACGGAAAAGAGACCGACATGAGCCATTCAAACGCCATCGCGAAAATCGTATCGGTTACGACGCTAGGCCTGGTTACGGCCGCCCTGCTTCTAATGGCGCTGGCGCCTGCGCCTTCGCTTTTTGCCGGCTGAACCTTTTTTCGGCCCGTTCGGAACCGAACGCGCCCCGGATGCGTATGTTGTTTTAGATGGCTGGCAGGTCCCTCCCGACTGAACCCTCCCAAGCGCTGGCCGTCTACGAAGAAGTTCCGAAGCTGCGTCCCCCCATGTTACGCTTCGGAGCTTCTTCAATTTTTTCCCGCCACATCAATTGTCAGGCCTTGTGATACGGCATGCCCGCCAGGATCGAGACCGCACGATAGACCTGTTCGGCCAGCATTGCCCGGACAAGGCGATGGGGCCAGGTCTGCGCACCAAACGCCATTGTATCGGGCGCCGCGCGCCGGACCGCTTCGCCATACCCTTCCGCTCCGCCGATCAGGAACACGAGATCGGGCACGCCCTGGTCGCGCAGGCGCGCGAGCTGGCGGGCAAAATCGGCTGATGGCGTGTTGCGACCGAATTCATCGAGGCGGATGACATTGGCGCCCGCCGGAATCTTCGCGAGAATCCGCTCGGCTTCCGCATCGAGGCCGCCGCCGCTGGCGACTTCAATTTCCTCGATACCGCGAAAACCGAGGCTTCGCGCAACCGGAAGGGCCCGTTTGACATATTCGTCAAAGAGCTCGCGTTCGGCGCCCGATTTCAGGCGTCCGACAGACAGAATTGTCAGCCGCATCCTTGCTTAATGCTGGGTGGCGCGGTGGGCACTCGTGTCGGAAGCCCATATCTTTTCGAGATTGTAGAATTCACGCACTTCCGGACGGAACAGGTGGACAATCACGTCGCCCGTATCGATGAGGACCCAGTCGGCATTCGGCATGCCTTCGACATTGGCCGGACGGCCAGTGAGCTTCTTCACCTGGTGGGAAAGATGGTCTGCAAGCGCTGCGACATGCCGGCCGGAACGGCCTGACGCAATGATCATGAAATCGGCGAGAGAAGATTTTCCGTCCAGGTCAATGAACAGGAGGTCTTCAGCCTTGTCATCCTCAAGCGCCTTGGCAAGAGCCTCGGCGACAGTACGGATGTCTTCAAGTGTGGCACTCTTTGCGGGCAGTGTCCGCGGGGCGCTGGAAGTCAGGGTCTCAGTTCCTTCTATTATTGGCTGACTCACATTACCATGCATGGGATAGTACAACCAGCCCAAACCCGCATCGGCGAACATGCCGGGACAATTGCAGTCTCGACGGTGTTTTTCTTACCCCCTGCCAGAATTTCGCCGTAAGTCTGGAACAGTCTTAATTCTACGGATTCCCGATCCGCCTGCCATTGGAGTGTATATCATGACCCTGCGACTCGCTGCCGCCATCCTCCTGCTTGCGATGCCTCTGGGGGGATGCGCCGTCGCGGCTGTCGGCGCGGTGGGCGCCGTCGGCCTGGCTGCCGCACAAGACAAGACGCTGGGCGAAGCGGTCGACGACACGACAACGTCGGGTGAAATCAAGGCAAAACTCCTTTCCGAAAGTATCAACCGGTTTGGCGAGGTGGATGTCGAAGTGAATGGCGGGCTCGTCCTGTTGTCCGGACGCGTCGACGACCCCACAGACCGTGTCGAAGCTGAAGGAATTGCCTGGACGTCAACGCGCGCACAGGATGTCGCCAACGAGATCAAGATCGAACCGGCCGGTGGATTCATCGCAAATGTGTCGGACGAAATCATATCCGGCCGCGTGCGCGCACGCCTGATCGGTTCGAGCACAGTGAAGAGCCTGAACTACAATATCGAGACCTATGACCGCATCGTGTACCTGATGGGGACTGCGCGCTCGGCGGAAGAACTGAAACGGGCCGCACATGAGGCGAGCGTCGTGGGCGGTGTGAAACAGGTCGTATCCTATGTCCGCATCCGCGAGTCGATTGAGCGTCCCGCCGCACCGACAACCCAGGCTGCCCCCTCTTACAATCCCACGCCCGATCCTACATATGGAACCGAGACCGACGCGGAACTGCTCGGTGTGAACTACTGACCGGGTCGGCGCAGCTATAGCTGCCCAGCCCGCATCAAACGGGAGCGGGCGTTTCATGGCAATGCGAGTTGGGATCCAGATGGATCCGCTGGAAGACGTCAAGATCGACGGCGATACGAGTTTTGCGCTGGCTGAGGTGGCACAGGCGCGCGGTGCCGAACTGTTTGTCTACGGCCCGGACCACATGTCCTTCGAGCAAGGCCGGGTGACGGCCTGGGCCCGACCGGCAAAGGTCCAGCGGGTGAAGGGAGCGCCTGGCGTGTTCGGCGAGACGGTGCAACTGGACCTGGCCAAGGACCTCGATGTGATCCTGATGCGGCAGGATCCGCCCTTCGACATGAGCTACATCACTGCCTGCCACCTGCTGGAGTTGATTTCCGGCGAGACGCTGGTGGTCAACGATCCCGAAGGTGTACGGTCCAGCCCGGAAAAGATCTTCCCCCTGCTCTATCCCGAAATCATGCCGCCAACGCTCGTGTCGCGTGACGTGCGGGACATCGTGGCGTTCCGCGCGACGCACAAGGACATCATCATCAAGCCGCTTTACGGGCATGGCGGTGCTGGCGTGTTCCGGCTGAAACCCGACGATTCCAATATGGATTCCCTGCTGGAAGTCTTCTTCACCCGGTCGCGCGAACCGGTCATGGTGCAGGCATTCCTTCCGGCGGTCAGCGAAGGCGACAAGCGAATCATGCTCGTCGATGGCGAGCCTGTCGGCGCCATCAACCGGCGGCCCCAGGCTGGGCAGGTACGGTCAAACCTCGTGGTCGGCGGCACCGCGGAAAAGTCGGACCTCAGCGATGCGGACCGCAGGATCTGCGAGATTATCGGCCCGGAACTGAAGCGGCGCGGGCTTGTCCTGACAGGAATCGACGTGATCGGCGGCCGTCTCACGGAAGTGAATGTCACCTCTCCGACGGGTGTCCAGGCCATCAAGGCCCTGTCCGGCATTGATACCGCCGCCATTTTCTGGGACGTTGTGCAACAGAAGCTTGCGGACCGCTGATGGCCGCTGCAAGATCAGGTGCATGAACATGAAATCGATCACTGCTTTCGCCCTCGCCTCCCTCGCCTTTGCCGGCGTCGCCTGTTCACAGGCAGCGGACACAGACGTGGCGGATGTCCAGACGGTCTCAGCTGACAATAGTGCGTCGGGCACGCTCAACCTCTCGCTACCCAGCCCGACGGCTGACACCGGTGCGTCGACCGGCAGCTTCAACCTGAACCTGGGCGGCGACACGGGCGAGTCCCGGCTGATCGGGTCCGGCGCGCTTGGCGGCGCCGATTTCGGCGGTGATCCGGCGTTCACTCTCGATCTCGAACTTGCGGAAGATACCGCAGCGCTCGATGGGCTTCCGGCCTCCGAGGCTGGTGCGGCGGATGACGACATCATCCGCCTCGACCCCAAAAAATAGGCCGACACGCCCCTTCAAACTGATTTTCCGTGCCCCGTGCCTGTATTTGCAGCGGGAGACGACGGAATTGCGCGCCACGGACGTTTGATCTGGCAGGCGCGTTGCAACGCTCCACATTGATTTCGTACTCGTCCTGTCGCCGATGCGCGCACCGGTCGGATGAGGCTTCGACCCAAACGCAAGAGCGAGTGCTGTACCTTGATCCGCAATATTGACCGACGACTCATCTATGGCCTGGGTGGCCTGGTGGTGCTCATTATCTTCTGGGCCCTGTTTCTGCGCGGTTCCAATGCGACGAAGTCCGGGGATTTCACACTGGAGACAGCGGCGGTCGAGCGTGGCGATGTCGCCCGGCTGGTGACAGCCTCCGGCGCTGTGCGCGCCCTGACGACGGTGGAAGTCGGCTCTCAGGTGTCCGGACAGATCATCGAGCTGGATGCCGACTTCAATTCCGAAGTGAAGGAAGGCGACATCATCGCGCGGATCGACCCGCAGACTTTCGAGAGCCGGGTGGCATCGGCAGAGGCGGATATTGCCAGCGCACGGGCAAGCCTGGACGTCCAGAGGGCCAATATCGCCTCGGCCGAGGCGAGCTTCGCCCAGACCGAGAAGGACTATCATCGCGTGAAGGCGCTGTATGAGCAGGACGCCATCGCGCAGTCTTCGCTGGAAGACGCCGAGCGGGCCCTTGCTGTGGCCAAGGCAAGCCTCGATGTTTCGCGCGCCCAGCTTCGCTCGTCGCAGGCGACGCTGAGCCAGCGTCAGGCCTCCCTGCAATTTGCACAGCTGGACCTCGACCGGACGATCATCCGCTCGCCGATCGACGGCGTCGTCATCGAACGGTCGGTCGATGTCGGCCAGACCGTGGCCGCGTCCTTCTCCGCGCCTATCCTGTTCCAGATCGCGCAAGACCTCGAAGACATCCGCATTGATGCGGCGGTGGTGGAATCCGACATTGGCGGGATCGATGCGGGCGACCCGGCGACCTTCAAGGTCGATGCCTATCCGAACGAGACATTCAGGGGCACGGTGGAGCAGGTGCGGCTCGCATCTGAAACCCTGTCGAACGTCGTGACCTACACGGTCGTGATAGCAGCAGAGAACCGGTCAGGCCGCCTGCTGCCGGGCATGACCGCGAACGTCGAGATCACCGCCGAGGAGCGAGAGGACGTGCTGCGCCTCGCCGAATCTGCCGTGCGGTTCCGGCCGCCGAGCGAGGGCGTGACAGTGGTGACGGGCGAAACCGGCGAAAGCGTGCAGGATCGGCGCAGTGACCGCCCCGCTGGCGCGGGGAGCAATCCTGGTGAAGCCATGCTCGCCGGCCTCGACATCGACGCGGCCCGCAAGGAGAAGATCCAGGCTGAAATGACAGCCGAGATGGAAAAGGTCCGTGCCAGCATGGGCGAGGCGGGCGCCACGTTCGACCGGTCCGGCATGCGCGAAAAAATCCAGTCGCGCATCGACAAGGTCTTACGCGGCAATCTCAGCCGGGACGAACTGGCCGTCGTGCAGAAGACGATAAATGAACGCGCGTCGCAGCGACGGGTCGAACTCTACCAGCCTGTCGGCGACGGCACGCTGAAGACGGTGTCGGTATCGGTCGGGCTGTCGGACGGGCAGAATGTCGAGATCCTTCACGGGGCCGATGAAGGTGACGTCTTCGTGACCCGCCTGACGTTCGCGGCGGCGGGCAACTGAGCATGCCCGCCGGGACGCCCCCCATCATCACCTGTCGCGACCTGACCAATATCTACCGCATGGGAACACAGGAAGTGTTCGCGCTGCGCGGGGTCAATCTCGACTTCACCGAAGGCGAAATGACCGCCATTATGGGACCGTCAGGATCGGGCAAGTCGACCCTGATGAACATGATCGGCGCACTGGATGTGCCGACAAGCGGCGAACTGACCATCAAGGGGCGGCCGCTGTCGAAGCTCGGCCGGGATGAGCTGGCCGACCTGAGGAACGAGACCATCGGCTTCGTCTTCCAGCAGTTCAACCTGCTGCATCGCGCAAGCGCACTCGCCAATGTGAAACTGCCCCTGCTCTATTCCCGCAAACCGATTGAAGATGCGACCGCACGCGCCCGCGAATGCCTTGAAATGGTCGGCCTTGGCGACCGGATGGATCACCGCCCGATGCAATTGTCCGGCGGCCAGCAACAGCGGGTGGCGATTGCACGGGCCCTGGCGGGGCGCCCGTCAATCCTGCTGGCGGACGAACCGACCGGCGCGCTGGATACGAAGACATCCGAAGGGATCATGGACCTGCTGACGGAGCTTTCGTCAGAGGGCATCACGGTCATCCTGGTGACCCACGAACCGGAAGTCGCCGCTTATACGTCGCGGCAGATCCATTTCCGCGATGGTGAGGTCGAACGCGATGAAAGGAAAAGCGCATGAAAATCGGTGTCGCCCTGCAATCGGCCATCGAAGCGCTGATTTCCAATCCGTTGCGCAGTTTCCTCACGATGCTGGGTATCATGATCGGCGTTGCCTCGGTGATGGCCATGATGGCGATCAGCGAGGGCGCCGCCAAACAGGTGGACGAGCAGATTGCCAGTCTCGGCGCGAGCAACCTGACCATCTTTCCCGGAGCATCGCGCCGCGGCCCGCGCTCCGGCGGCGCATCATCAGACCAGCCCTTTACCGATGCCGATATTGAATTGATCCGGCAGGAACCCTTCGTCACGGCCGTCGCGGCCCGCAATTCAGGTTCTGTCACCGTCATCTCGGGCCAGGACAATTGGTCGACCAGTCTGTACGGGACCAATACCGACTATTTCGCCACTCAGTCGCTGAGTGCAGCTGAAGGGCGGCTTTTCGACGACCGCGAAGTGAGTTCCGGCGCAGCGGTCGCGATAATCGGCAAGACGGTAGCCGACAGCCTGTTTGAAGGCACCAATCCCGTCGGCCAGACGATTCGGGCAAACAATGTGCCGCTGGAAATCATCGGCGTGCTTGAATCCCGTGGCGCATCCGCCGGCCCCGGTGGCGACCGGGACGACGTGATCATCGTTCCCATCAACACCGCCCGTAACCGGATCACCGGGGGCAACCCGACGGTGGCCAAATACGTGACCGGCATGGAAGTCGGCATCGCGGACGGCTATGACATGACCATGGCCCAGGAACAGCTGGAGACGCGCCTCAGGGAAATCCGGCGCATTCCACCCGGCGGCACCGACGATTTCCGTGTGTTCAATATTGCAGACTTCATTCGCGCCCGGTCGAGCACGCAGGCCACGTTCGGCGTGCTGCTCGCTTTCACTGCTGCCGTTTCGCTGATCGTGGGCGGCGTCGGCGTGATGAACATCATGCTCGTATCGGTGACAGAGCGCACACGGGAGATTGGCTTGCGGATGGCTGTCGGCGCACGCGGTACCGATATTCTCGGCCAGTTCCTTGCCGAAGCGCTGGCGCTGTGCCTGCTTGGCGGCGTGATCGGGTCTGCTCTCGGCGTGGGCGCTGCGAACCTTGCGGCCAAACTCGGCGAGTTTCCTGTTGAGATTTCTCCCCGTATCGCGATCATAGCCATTGGCGCATCGGCCCTGATCGGCCTGTTCTTCGGATTCTTTCCCGCCCGGCAGGCGGCGCAGCTCAACCCCATCGAGGCTCTCAGACATGAATAAGACAACCCCTGCCCTCGCATTGGTCCTGTTGGCAACGGTCGTACCGGCCTGTTCGTCAACGGCTGTCCGGCCGTCTCCACAGGCCTTGATAACGCAGGAACAGGCGGCGCTGGATGCGCCGGATGCCTGGGCGTTCGGCCCCGAAACGGACGGCGAGGTCGCCGCGACCTGGGCTGGCATCATTCATGATGACACGCTGCTCGCGCTGATGCGTGAAGCGCTCGCTGCCAATCCAAGCCTGCGAGCCAGCGCGGAGAGCGTGCGGCGCTCAGAAGCCTTCCTGCGCCAGTCCCGGTCAGGCCTGCTGCCGAGCGTCAGTGCGGGTGCAGGCGCCAGCGGATCGTCCGATTTCGAGGATTTCGACCTCGCCGAGCGCTACAACGCGAGCCTCGAAGCGAGTTGGGAAGCCGACCTGTGGGGCGCGATCCGGTCGGACATCCTTGCGTCGGAATTCGACCTGCAAAGCGCCCGGGCCGTCTATCGTGCCAGCCGGGAGTCCATCGCGGCGAGCGTCGCGCGCGCCTATGCGGTCGCCATTGATGCGGGCCATCAGGTCGACCTGTCGCACGCCACGTTCGCCGCTCAGGTAGAGACCTTGCGGATCGTGAATGTGCGCTACGATCTCGGCGCGGCCGACCGGCGTGAGCAGGTGCTTGCCGAGTCCGATGTGGCCAGCGCGCGGGATTCGCTGGAACTGGCCCTGGCTTCGCAACGCAGTGCGATCCGAGGGCTGGAAGTCCTGCTCGGTCGCTATCCCGCAGGTACAATGACCGTGCCGGATGCACTGCCTCAAATCGACGATATCGTTTTTGCCGGGCGGCCTGCCGACCTGCTTCGCCGGCGCCCCGATATCCTGTCCGCCGAAGCCGACGTCCGGTCCGCCTTTGCAAGCACCGAAGCCGTCCGCAGCGGCCGCTGGCCCAGCCTGTCGCTGTCAGGCGGCGTCTCGAGTGCAACAGACAGCCTGGGCGACGTGCTGGACCCGGCAGCCCTGGCTTTATCGCTCGGGATCCGGCTGGCCGACACGCTGTTTGACGGCGGCCTGACAGACGCGCGGATCGACGCGGCTGAAGCCAGCGGCCGCATCGCGCTCGCCAATTATGGCGCAAGCGTCCTTGATTCCTATGCGGATGTCGAGGGCCGCCTGGACGATGTCGCGACCTTGCGAAACCGGGCCGGCTTTGTCGAAACGGCCGCCGAGAATGCACGCGAAACGCTGCAACTCGCTGAAATCCAGTACAAGGAAGGCGCTATCGACCTGCTCGACGTGCTGACATTCCGGCAACGCAGTTTTCAGGCGGACCGCACGCTTCTCGCGCTGCGTCGCGCGGAAACCGAATCGCGAATCACGCTATATCTCGCACTTGGCGGGGCGCTCGACGCGCAAGAATAACCCCCCTTTGGTATCAGAAATCTCCCTGTGGGGAGGAATTTTGCCGATTATCGGTATCTAAACACACAATTTGGCAGAATTCGTCACAAATGCCTGCTCATTCTCCTTGTTTTGGATAGCATATACAGAGTAGTGGCTTTTATTATGTTGAAATCAGCCAAACATGCTGGCCACGACGCCAGAAAGCCAACCGATGCAGATCGTTTCGTTGGCCAGCAGCTGCGCCAGGGGCGTCGCGAGATGGGTCTCACGCAGGATGGGCTCGCCCAGCTCCTCGGCGTCACATTCCAGCAGATCCAGAAATACGAAGCCGGTCACAGCCGCATGTCTGCGGGACGGCTGCGCGAAGTCGCGATCGCGCTGAAAAAGCCAATCAACTTTTTCTACGAGCCTTTCGAGCCTGTCGGCAAGAAGTCGCCTTTGGCCGAGACACGCCTGCGGGTGAAAGATCTCCGGCGCGATGCGAAAAAGCTCATCGACCAGCTTGGCGACGCCGACGACCTGCAGGCCGCTGTACGTGTGCTGCAAGCGCTCGAATTGAACCAAACGTCTTGAGGCGCACTCAGCGCGCGACCGCGACGCCGTTCCCGGTCGCCTGCAGACGCGATTCCAGCAGCCAGCGATAGGCAGCGGCATAAGCGGCGCCAAGGTGGACGTCCAACTCGTTGGACGTTTCCGGATCCGACACGCCCGCATTACCGACCAGCTGAATTGTGCGGGCGAGGCGGTCGACGGTCTTTCGGGCACTCTCCAGTTCAAGGCGAATCTGGGCGCGGGAGAGCGTGCCTTCAGTAGTGTTTCCTGCCTTGCCTGACATGTTTGTGCCTCCGGTTTTTGACATCCGTAAGAGATGAGCGCTTTTTCGAGGCGCTTCATCCCGGAATTGCGATCCAAGGCCTGCAACCTCCGACCCGCCGGTAACACTAGTACTATCGACACAAGTATCCAACAAATTTGCGAACGTATCAGGCGTTTTTTGTTTCCGCTTTCAGACGATAAACAAAGTCCAGCGCCTCGCGCGGCGTCAGGGCATCAGGGTCGACGTCGTCAAGTATCTGGACAAGCCGGGAGGGGGCAGCCGGCACGTCATCGCCGCCGAATTCCTGTGTGGGCTCCAGAACCGCCGCGAACAGAGGAAGATTGTCTGCCGTTTTCGGATCGGCCTCCAGCCGCTTGAGAATCTGCGCGGCGCGTGTCACCGCGCGCTTCGGCAAGCCGGCAAGACGCGCGACCTGGACGCCGTAAGACCGGTCGGCCGGTCCCGGCTGGATTTCATGCAGGAAAACCAGGTCGTTCTTCCATTCGCGCGCCCGCAAGGATGCATTGGCCGCGCCAGGCAGGTCTTCCGCCAGCTGCGTGAGCTCATGATAATGGGTGGCAAACAGGGCGCGGCAGGCGTTGACGCCGTGCAGGTGCTCGACGGCGGCCCAAGCAATGGCAAGTCCGTCATAGGTCGACGTTCCACGTCCCACTTCATCAAGAATGACGAAACTGGCTGGCGTCGCCTGTGTCAGGATCGCCGCCGTCTCGACCATCTCGACCATGAAGGTCGACCGGCCGCGGGCAAGATCGTCCGAAGCGCCGACGCGCGAGAATACACGATCAGCGAGGCCAAGCCGGATCGAACGGGCGGGCACGAAGCAGCCCGCCTGCGCCATGATGACCGCCAGGGCGGCTTGCCGCAAATAGGTCGACTTGCCGGCCATGTTAGGTCCGGTGACGAGCAGGAGCCGCGCGCCCCCTTCCCCACCCGCATCAACGTTCAGGTCGTTTGCGGTGAAGCCCTTGCCGTCGCGCTTGAGCGCGGCCTCGACAACCGGATGGCGCAGGCCTGTGGCCTCGAATACATGCGTGTCGGCAAGCTCGGGCCTGACGGCGTCACTTTCAATTGCCCATGCGGCGTTGGCCCCGGCGACATCCAGGTCGGCAATCGCCCGGGCCGATGTCGCGAGAGTTTCATTGAGCGCGTCGACGCCCGCGCAAAATTCGTTGAACAATTCGCCTTCGCGCGCTTTGGCTTCTTCTTCAGCGCGCGATATGCGGCCTGCAAGATCGGACAGTTCACGCGTCGAGAAGCGGACATTCCCGGCCAGGGTCTGTCGGTGGATGAACGTCTCCGATAGCGGCGGCGCCATCAGCGCATCACCATGCCGGGCCGGAACGTCGATAAAATAGCCCAGCACATTGTTGAACTTGATCTTCAGCGCGGAAATGCCGGTCTCACGCGCATATCGCGCCTGCAGTTCGGCAATGATGCGGCGGCTGTCATCGCGCAGGCCGCGTGCATCATCGAGGGCGCTGTCCCATCCCGGCGCGATGAATCCGCCGTCGCGGGCCAGCATGGGGAGGCTGTCATTCAGGGCCTGCGAGAGGTCCGAGGCGAAGGCCTTGAGGTCAGGCGTATTCGCCAGAAGAAGCGCCCTGATGGCCGCTTCCAGGCGCGAGGGGACACCGCCCTCGACAGCGGCCAGTTCGCGTGCGGCAGCATCGCCCGCCGACAGCGCCCGCCCGATTGCCTGCAGGTCGCGCGGCCCGCCCCGTCCGAGCCGAAGCCGCGTGCGGGCGCGTTCCAGGTCTGGTGCCGCCTTCAGACGGCTGCGAAGCGCGTCCAGGACATCCGTATCCGCAACGAGCCAGGCCACAGCTTCGAGTCGGGACTCAATTTCAGCACGGTCGAGCGATGGGCGCGAGAGATGGGTCGCCAACAGGCGGGCACCGGGGGCCGTGACGGTGCGGTCGATGGTGGCAAGGAGCGATCCCTCGCGCGCGCCGTTCATGGCGCGGTCTATTTCGAGGCTGGCGCGGGTGGCCGGATCAATCGCGAGATGCCCGCTCGCCGGTGGACGCTGGGGCGGATCGAGACGGATATCCGCGCCAGCTTGCGTAAGCAGTACATAGTCGAGCAACAGGCCGATAGCGGAGAGTTCGGCCTTGGAGAAATCCCCGAAGGCTTCGAGCGCAGCCACCTCGAATGTCTGCTTGAGCAAGGCTTCACCGGTTTTCGGTGTCGCAGCCCGGGCCGGCCGTTCGGTCACCGGCGCACTTGCGGCGGACACGACCGCAGCGAGTGCCGGGCGGTCCATATCTGCCGCGCTGACAAGCAGTTCACGAAGCGGCCAGCCCAGCAAGGCATCCGCCAATGCGCCGGGGGTGACAGGCGCAACATCGAAGCGTCCCGTCGACACATCGCAGACCGCAATCGCTGCGTCGGCCCCGCCATTGGCCAGCGCGATCGCGGCGAGGGCCTGACCCTGCCGCGCTGGCAACAGGGAATCCTCGGTCAATGTGCCCGGCGTGACGATCCGGACGATGTCACGATTGACGATGGATTTCGACCCGCGTTTCTTCGCTTCAGCCGGGCTTTCTGTCTGCTCGCACACGGCAACGCGCGCACCGGATTTGATCAGGCGGGCAAGATAACCTTCAGCCGCGTGATAAGGAACACCGGCCATCGGAATGGGCTTACCATCATGTTCGCCGCGCGATGTCAGCGTGATGTCGAGGATCCGGGACGCCTCGACGGCGTCGTCGAAGAAGAGCTCGTAAAAGTCCCCCATCCTGAAGAAAAGCAGTGCGTCGGGATGGCGGGCCTTTATGCCGAGATACTGCACCATAAATGGCGTCGGCGCGTTGCCTTTTTCGGCAGCCTTTTTCGAGGGAATCGCAGTATCGGCCATGGAGGCGGACGCTAGCGCCTCGGCTGCAGATTCGCAAAGCGTTCGCGCTGTGACACGCCATGAAATAGCCGGAAACCGCGACGACATGGACGATATTTGCGGTTGGCACGCTCGGCGGTGAGGCCTAGGGTCAATCGCTAGCCGCCCTTTCACTCGTTAGCATCGGACTACCCTTTCCCATGACAACCAAGCGTCCAAACTTCACTGATCAGGAAGCGCTCGATTTCCATTCCAAGCCTACTCCGGGCAAGATTTCCATGGCGCCGACAAAGCCCATGGGCACGCAGCGCGATCTGTCGCTGGCCTACAGCCCGGGCGTTGCCATTCCTGTCCTGGCGATCGCTGAGGATGCGGACAAGGCGTATGACTATACGTCAAAGGGCAACATGGTTGCGGTGATTACGAACGGTACGGCGATTCTCGGGCTGGGAAATCTCGGCCCCATGGCCTCCAAGCCGGTGATGGAAGGCAAATGCGTCCTGTTCAAGCGCTTTGCCGACATCGACAGCGTCGACGTGGAAGTGAACACGACGGACGTGGAGGATTTCATCCGCACGGTCCGTAACATTGGCGACACGTGGGGTGGCATCAACCTCGAGGATATCGGTTCGCCTGACTGTTTCATCATCGAAAGCCGCCTGCGCGAAGAACTCGACATTCCGGTGTTCCATGATGACCAGCACGGCACCGCAATCATCGCTGCCGCCGGCATTATCAATGCCTGCCACATTACCGGGCGCGAGTTGAAAGACCTGACCGTGGCCGTCTCCGGCGCCGGGGCTGCAGGCCTGTCCGTGGCAGGCCTGATCTGCCATCTCGGCGTGAAGGCCGAGAACATCCTGATGTGTGACTCGACCGGCGTTGTCTATGAGGGCCGCACCGAGCGGATGGACCAGTTCAAGTCCGCCTTCGCCGTCAAGACGTCGAAGCGCACACTGAGCGAAGCCATGGAGGGCGTCGACTGTGTCCTCGGCCTCTCGGCCAAGGGCGCCATTTCAAAGGCCATGGTCAAATCCATGGCCAAGAATCCGATCATCTTCGCCATGGCGAATCCCGACCCGGAAATCACGCCGGAAGACATCAAGTCGGTGCGTGACGATGCGATCATCGCAACCGGTCGGTCGGACTATCCCAACCAGGTCAATAATGTGCTCGGCTTTCCCTATATCTTCCGCGGCGCGCTGGACGTGCGCGCACGGGGCATCAATGAGGAAATGAAGGTTGCCGCGGCCCAGGCGCTGGCCGAACTTGCCCGCGAGGACGTGCCGGACGAAGTGGCCGCCGCCTATCACGGCGCGCGCCCGAGCTTCGGCCGCGACTATATCATTCCCAGCCCGTTCGATCCGCGCCTCATCAGCTTTATCCCGCCCTTCGTGGCGCAGGCCGCGATGGACACAGGCGTCGCGCGCACACCCATCGCCGACATGGACGCCTATCGCGCCTCGCTCGTGCGGCGGGCCGATCCGGCGGCAGCTTTCGTGCAGGGTGTCCAGGCCCGCGCCAAGGACGTCCAGCGCCGCATCGTGTTCGCCGAGGGCGAAGAGCCCGCTGTCGTTCGCGCCGCCTTCAGCTTCAAGAACCAGGGACTTGGCCATCCGATCCTGATCGGACGCGAGGCCCAGGTCGAACGGATGATGGAGCAAATGGGCGTGCCGGCCGGGACGCTGGAAATCATCAATGCGCGCCTGTCTGACAATAATCCGGTCTATACAGATCTCCTGTATTCGCGCCTGCAGCGCGACGGCTACCTGAAGCGTGACGTGCAGCGCCTGGTGAACCAGGACCGCAATATCTTCGGCTGCTGCATGCTGAAGAATGGCGATGCGGACGGCATGGTGACAGGCGTGACCCGCAATTATGACGTGGCGCTGAATGACGCCCTGCTCGTGCTGGACGCCCTGCCCGACAAGGCCCTTATGGGCATGTCGATGGTAATCAACCGCGGCCGGACCGTATTCATCGCCGACACGAGCGTCACCGAACTGCCGCAGGGCGAAGACCTTGCCAATATTGCCCTCGAAGCCGCCGGCGCCGTGCGCGCCATGGGCTTTGTTCCCCGCGTTGCATTCCTCTCCTATTCGACCTTCGGCAACCCGATGGGCGAACGCGGCGAGAAAGTGCGCGAGGCGGTCGCGATCCTCGACCGGATGCCGGGGGTCGATTTCGAGTACGAAGGCGACATGAATGCCGACATCGCGCTCAACCCGAACCATTCCCTGCTCTATCCGTTCTCGCGCCTCAAGGGCCCGGCCAACGTACTGGTCATGCCAGCGATCCACGCCGCGTCGATCTCGACCAAGCTGCTGGAATCGATGAGCCGGGCAACCGTGATCGGGCCGATGCTGCTGGGTCTCGAAAAGCCGGTGCAGATAGCGTCACTCGGTGCCACGGTGGGCGATATCGTCAATCTCGCGACGATTGCGGCCTATGACGTCGACCGTGTGCACGGCGACTGAGCAGACATATACTTAAGTTGCGGCGTGTCCCCGAAAACTGCGGGCCACTTTTCGGCACGCCGCTCAGTCGTCCTGCGCCAGGACCAGGCTCGTTGACCCGCTGGTGTCGCGGGCCTGGCGAACCCATTCGAGAATGGACAGGACAACGGCCACGCCGCCGAGCCAGAACGTGATCATGAACACGGTATAATAGCCCTGGCTCTCGATGATCTCGCCAAGCCACGGACGCCCCAGCGTGCCGATCAGCATGGTGAGCGAGGCGAGCAGCGCGTACTGCACGGCGGCAAAGCGCGGATTCACGACAGAGGTCAGGTAGGCGGTAATCGCAACGAGCGCGAAGCCGCCAGCGATGTTTTCGGCAAAGATCGTGACCATCAGGCGCGCCATGCGCTGGCCCTGGTCGGCAGCCACGACATCCGGCGAGAGTTTCGCCGCCCAGTCTGCCAGCGCGCTGAGCGGTGGCCCGAGATGCGAGATGTGGAGGAACCCGTCGAGCACGGTCGCGCCCGCCGCGAGGTCTGCATAGAGCAGGTTGGTCGCCGCCGCGACGATGCCGCCGACAAAGAAGACCGGCATGCGGCCAAGCACGGCGATCAGCACGGCGCCGAGCAGCGAGCCGAGTATCGTGGCAACGACGCCGAAGAATTTGGAGGCAATGGCGACATCGTCCAGCGAGTGGCCGAGCGCGCCGAACTGGTCGCCGAGATAGAACGGATAGGCAAACGCGCCCCAGACTGCGTCCGTGAACCGGTAGGTCAGCGCCAGCAACAGGACCAGGACGGCGCCCCATTTGAGGCGTGAAATCAGCTCCATCAGCGGATCGAAGATCGCCCGGAACAGGTTGCGGAGCACCGATTCGGCACGCGTCTCGTTGGCGATGCGCGCAGGCGTTTCATCTGCTTTTGCACCAAACTGAAAGACAAGGATCGCTGACACGATCGCCGGGACCAGTACGGTCAGACCAACGATCCAAGGGCCTTCAGAGCGCACGAAGGTGCCGCCAGACGGGGGGGTCGCGGAGAAAAGCGACTGCATCACGAAGACAAGGATCATCACAAAGCCGATGAGCCAGCCGATAGCGACCACCGTGACGGCCGGCGTCGACACGCGCCGCGGCAGGCTGGCCAGGAAGGACAGGCGGTCGGCATTGGGAGTCTTCGAGCTTGCCGGCTCCGGCGCAATGATGCTGCCAATCATCGACAGGGCCAGCACGAAGGCGACCATCAGGAATGTCGCCGTCCAGCCAGCACGCGCCGCGACGAGCAGCGCGATAAAGCCCGAGATGAAGCCGGCCGACTTGTAGCCGAACTGGTAGAGGGCGGACATCAGGTCCTTGTCCTCGTCCGAACGGGCCACCTCGATGCGCCAGGCATCGAGCACGATGTCGTGCGTCGGCGAGACGAGCGCGATGATGAGGGCGATGAGGGCGACAAGGCCGATATTCTCGGCCGGATTGGTGAAGGCAAAAATACCGATCAGGACGACCATGATGGCCTGGAACAGCAGCAGCCAGGACCGGCGACCGCCAAGGAAGCCGGTCAGCGGCGCGGGGCGGGCCGTCTGGAAGACCGGTGCCCATAGATATTTGAATGAATAGCCGAGCGTCAGCAGTGACAGCGTGCCGATGGTCGAGGGCGTGATGCCGAGCTTGGTGAGCCAGGCATTGAGCAGGCCGAGCGTGACGCCCATCGGAAGGCCGGCGGCAAAGGCGAACAGCGCCATGGCGGCCATACGCCGGTCGCGCAGCGCCCTGAGGGCGCGAACGACGCGAGGCGGTTTCTTCAGGGGGAGCGGAGGGACCGCCGCCTCGCTCATGCGACGCCTGCAGACGCAGCCCGAGGCGCCGTCCAGCGGATGGCGAGGCTGCGGAGCGCCTCGGCATCCAGCGGTTTCGCAGCGACACCATCGGCACCTGCCGCCATGGCACGGCGCTCAATATCCGGGTTGATCTCTGCCGAGACGGCAATGATCGGCACAGCAGAGCCCGCTGCCCGCAAGCGGCGCATGGCTTCGAAACCGTCCATCACTGGCATGCGCAGGTCCATCAGGATGAGAACGGGGTCCATGTCGCCTGCGGCCTCCAGTGCTTCGCTGCCAGTTGACGCCACTGTGACCGTGAATCCCGCCGATTCCAAGGCGCGGCGTGCGATCAGCGCGTTGACCGGGTTGTCATCTGCGATGAGGATATGACCCGCACCGGTTTCCGCTTCCGGCTCGTCCACGGCTTCGCCACCGGACCGCACGAGGAAAATCCGCTCGGCAAGCGACGATGTGCGCAGCGGACGCACGAGCCAGCCAACACAACCAAGTTCGCGGAACCGCGGCAGCGCGCCCCGGTCTTCCGGACGCACGACAACGAGCGCAGGCGCAAGCCTGGCATAGGCCTTGACGGTCGCTTCCGGGAGGTCGGCGCCGATCAGCAGGACATCAACGCCTTTTGGCAGGCGTCCGCGCGACGGGTCGACCAGGACCGGTACGGCCTGCACGTCGTCCAGCGCAGCGGCTATCGACAGGCATGTGACGGGTGGCAGGCCAACCAGGCCGACCTTGCCGCCCAGGACAAGTTCATCATGGCTGGTCGCCTGCCCGGACCGCTGAAGCGGCAGGATGACAGAGAACGCCGCGCCACAGCCCGGCGAGCTGACGACATCGATCGCACCCCCGAGCAGATCGGTGAGTCGCTTCACAATGGCCAGGCCGAGTCCGACGCCGCCATCCTTGTAGGCATCCTCTGCGCCGGCCTGGTGAAAAGCTTCGAACAAACGATCAAGGTCTTCCGGCGCGATGCCCGGGCCCGTGTCGATGATCCGGAATTCCAGCCCGTCATCGCGGGCTGAAATATCGAGCAGCACACCGCCACTCTGGGTAAATTTGAGTGCGTTTCCGACGAGATTGAACAGGATTTGCCGGATGCGCCCTGCGTCGCCACAAAAGGTCGGCATCGGCAGTTGCGATGCGCGTACCGCGAGGTCGAGCCCGCTGGCATGGGCCCGCGGGCTGAGGAGTTCGATGACTTCGCGGCCGAGCCGGACCGGACAGAAATTCTCGGTTTCGAGATCGACGGCCTCGGCATCGAGCCGGGCATAGTCGAGGACATTGTTGAGCAGGTCGAGCAGGCGCGTGCCGCTCAGGCGGATCGTCTCGGCATATTCGCGCTGGGCCGGTTCGAGATCGGTTTCCAGCAAGAGTGAAACAGTGCCGAGAATGCCGTTCAGGGGCGTACGAATCTCGTGGCTCGCGGTCGCCAGGAAGGCATCTTGCGGCGTCGGGCTGGATTTGGGCGTGTCTGGCGTATCTGTCATGCTCCGAAAACCCTAGGCCCAAGGCTTTAGCATTCGTTTAATGAAACCAACCGGGCCTTAGCGTGCCAGCGCCCCGGCCTGAACGCCTTCGGCCTGTCCGGGCGCGCGGCGCCGGTATGTCAGCGCCTCGGCGATGTGGAGCCGGCGCACGCCGCCCGCGCCGTCTAGATCGGCAATGGTCCGGGCGACCTTGAGCACGCGGTGATAGCCGCGCGCCGTGAGCTGCAGCTTGACAGCGGCATCGGCGAGCAGGGCCGCGCCGGGCGCATCCGGGGCCGCGAGGCGCTCGATATCACCGGTTGGCGCGTCGGCATTGACCGGACGGCGTGTGTCACAGTCGGTTTCGCCAAAACGCTCGGTCTGCACGTCGCGGGCACGCAGAACGCGCGCCTTGACCTCTTCAGTGCCCTCAGCAGACGGCGGCAAAGCGAGGTCGACAGCGGTGACCGGCGGGGTATCGTGATAGAGATCGATCCGGTCGAGGAATGGGCCGGAAAGGCGCGACTGGTAGGATTGGGCACAGCGCGGGCCTTTGGTGCAGGCGGCAGCACCGGGGCCACCGCCGCAGCGGCAAGGGTTCATCGCCGCGACGAGCTGGAACCGCGCCGGATAGCGCACATGACGGTTGGCACGGGCGACGACGGCCTCCCCCGCTTCCAGCGGCTGGCGGAGGCTGTCGAGCACATGGGCCGGGAATTCCGGGAGTTCATCGAGGAAGAGTACGCCATGATGGGCCAGCGACACCTCGCCCGGCTTGGCCTTGATGCCGCCCCCCACAAGGGCCGCCATTGAGGCCGAATGGTGCGGTGCGCGGAAAGGCCGTGTGCGCGACAGGCGGCCCCGTTCGAGCAGGCCGGCAATCGACTGGATCTGCGACACTTCCAGCAGTTCGCGCGCCGAAAGCGGCGGCAACAGGCCCGGCAGGCGCTGGGCCAGCATGGACTTGCCCGACCCCGGTGGCCCGCAGAACAGGAGATTGTGGCCGCCTGCCGCTGCGATTTCGAGCACGCGCTTGGCCCCTTCCTGGCCTTTGACGTCGCGCATGTCAGGCCCGGCCGGGGGGGTGGCAAGGGTGCCGGGTGGGGGTGGGCCGATGACGGCGCGTCCGGAGAAGTGGTTGATGAGGGCAATGAGGCTGGGCGCCGCAAGCACGCTTCCGCCCGCCCACGCGGCCTCTGCCCCGCAGGGTGCCGGGCAGATCAGCTTCAGGTCCATCGCTTCCGCCGCCATCGCTGCCGGCAGCACGCCAAGCGTTTCGCCAAGCCGCCCGTCGAGCGACAGTTCGCCGATGGCGGCATGGCCTTCCAGCAGGTCTGACGGGATGACGCCCATGATCGCGAGGATCGACAGAGCGATGGCGAGATCGTAATGGCTGCCCTCCTTGGGCAGGTCTGCCGGGGCAAGGTTCACGATCACGCGCTTGGGCGGCATGGCGAGGCCCAGCGCGGCAAAGGCGGCGCGCACCCGCTCCCGGCTTTCCGCCACGGCCTTGTCACCGAGGCCGACAATATAGAAATTCGGCTGCCCTCCGGCCAGCTGCACCTGGACGTCAACCGGCTGGGCCTCAACCCCCTCGAACGCGAATGTCGTGATGCGGCAAACCATGCAGCCTTTCCCCGTGAGCGGGAAAAACGTTAACACAGGTTAACGAACAAAGGAAGAACAAATTCGCCCGTCTGCGACGGTCAGTCGACGGACGCCACCTGAGATGTGATGGCTTCCACCGCCGCGTCGAGCACGTCGAGCCCTGCGCCGGGCTTGGGAGCGCGTTCGGACAGGATACGGCGCCAGGCGCGGGCGCCGGGCTGGCCGTTGAACAGGCCGAGCATGTGGCGGGTCATGGCGTGCAGGCCGGTGCCCGCCTCCAGCCGCTCGGCCATGTAAGGCCGGTAGGCGAGGATCGCGTCATGCGGGGAGACACGTCGGACACCCTGCCCGCCGAGTTCCGCGTCGACCTCACCCAGCAGTGACGGGTTCTGGTAGGCGGCACGGCCGAGCATGACGCCGTCGAAAACCGTCAGGTGCCTGCGGCATTCCTCGATCGTGGTGATGCCGCCATTCAGCGTGATCGAGAGGTGCGGGCGTTCAGCCTTCAGCTCTGCCACGAGGGCATAGTCGAGCGGCGGGACTTCGCGGTTTTCCTTGGGGCTGAGACCTTTCAGCCAGGCCTTGCGAGCGTGGACGGTGAACTGGGTGCAGCCGGCTGCGGCAACCTTGTCGATGAAGGTGAACAGGGTTTCGCGGGCCGGCAGGTCGTCGATGGCGATGCGGCACTTCACGGTGACCGGCACGTCAGTGGCCTCGCGCATGGCGGCGACGCAATCGGCCACGAGATCGGGCTCTGCCATGAGGCAGGCGCCGAACGATCCCGATTGGACGCGGGCCGAGGGGCACCCGCAATTGAGGTTGATCTCCTGATAGCCCCAGGACGCGCCAATTGTCGCCGCCTTGGCAAGCTTTTCCGGGTCTGACCCGCCAAGCTGGAGCGCGGTTGGCGCATTGCTGGGCGCCTCCCACAGCAGGCGTTCCTGATCGCCATGGATGATGGCGTCGGCGGTGACCATTTCCGTGTAGAGCAAAGCAGATTTCGTGAGGCAGCGATGGAAGGCGCGGCAATGCGCGTCGGTCCAGTCCATCATCGGGGCCACGGAGAACTTGTAGTCGGTCATGGGTTCCGTCTAGAGCGCGGGACGGGGCTGCGTCCAGCGTGTTTACCACGATCAATGTGTTTGCAGGCCAGGCCTGCGGCAGGCTAAGAACCGGTCATGACCGATACAGCCCGCATTGATACGCTTGAAACCCGCATCGTCCATCAGGACGAGATGATCGAAGACCTGAACAAGACCGTGATCGCCCAGTGGAAGGAAATCGACCGGCTGACGCGGCAGGTGGCCGTCCTGACTGCGCAGTACGCAAACATGGCGCAATCCATGAATGCCGAGCCAGGCAACGAGTCGCCGCCGCCCCATTGGTGAGACTGTCTTCGCGCTGCTTCAGGAAATCCGGTCTGCAATGATCTCGACCGCGTGGGTGCGATCCTTGCGGACGACCATGTCGGCATGATCCTTCAGCGGGCAAATATGGTCGCGCAGGTTGGGCAGGTTCACCCCGTCCCAGACCGTCTTGGCAAAGGCCCTGAGCTCCGGCTCGCTCATGTGCAGCCATTGGGCATAGAATGATTTTGGGTCCGTCCGCGCGGCATGCCAGAAACCGACAAAGCGCTCGACATACCAGAATTCGAGATCTTCCTCCTCGGCATCGAGGTAGACAAGCACATCAGGCTCGCCCGCAGGCCGGTCGGGGCGCGTCGGAGCCGGGAAGCCGAGGCCTTCCAGGATCAGCAGGTCCGGCAGGTGGATGGTACGGGTCAGGGCCGGGTCGATATCATAGGTTTCATGGCTATGGGCGGGGAAGTCCGCTTGGCCCTTCCGCACTCGGACGAGCGCATTGGTGAAGCTGTCGCGGTCATAGGTTTCCGGAAAACCCTTACGCATCAGCAGGCCCTGCGGTTCCAGTACGGCGTTGGGGAAAAGGAAGCCGTCTGTCGAGACGGTTTCGACCGAGAGATCAGGTGCGAGCCTTTTCGACAATTGGCGCGCGAGTGTCGTCTTTCCGACCGCAACCGATCCCGTCAGGCCGACAATCCGCCTGTCGCCGCTGGAGCGCAGGGCTGCGAGCCGCTCGGCGAGGGCACCGACGCCATCAGCCTGGCTTGCCTTCACCTGATCCGCCATGATCCACCTCCCGCCTCGCGTGTGAGATGACAGCTTAGCGGCGGAATGGCCTGCTTCCAAACGGATATGAAACTGCGCTTCCCTCGCGTCGCTGCTTGGTCGCACGCGCCCACCCTGTTAGTTTGAACAGGTGCAGGCCCCGGAAGGACCCCGTACCATGCTCGGCATGAAAACCTATCTCGGCTGGAAAATCGATTTCCTGCATCCCGAAGGGGAGCCCGCCTTTGCCGGTCCCGATTCGGTCTCGTGGCGCGTGTTCAAGAACCCGATCGCGCTGGGGGTTGGCGGTATCGCTGCCGTCCTGCTGGAATTTGCCGACGCGCGCATCCGGTCAGGTGTCTGGGATCATTCGACATTCAAGACAGACCCGGTCGGGCGCTCGCGCAGAACCGGTATTGCGGCCATGGTCGGCGTCTATGGCCCGCAGAGTGCCGCGCGCCGCGTGATCCAGGGCGTCACCAACATGCATGCCCGCGTGAAAGGTGAAACACCCTCGGGCGAGACCTATAGCGCGCTCGACGTAGAGCTGCTCGACTGGGTGAGCGCCACGGCCAGCTACGGCTTTCTCACCGCCTATGACCGGTTCGTCCAGCCCGTGTCTGACGTCGACAAGACGCGCTTCTACGCAGAAGGCGACGCGGTCGCGCGTCTCTATGGCGTCCAGCATCCGCTGACCTGCGAGGCGGACTTTCACACAATGCTGGACTCGCTGCTGCCGCGCTTCGAGCCGCACCCGATCAATACCGAATTCCTCGACATCATGAAATCCGGCCGGGCCGCCAGAGGCGTACCCAAGGGCCTGCAGAGCGCGATCGTGCATGCGGCCGTTTCCATCCTGCCGGACGCGGTGCGCGAACGGCTTGAACTTGGCCCGGAATACGACCTGAGCCCCCGCGGCGAACGCGTCGTGCGTTTTATGGGTACCCTAGCGGAACGTATCCCGGTGCCCGCAAGTCCCGCGGGTCAAGCTTGCATCCGGCTGGGTCTTCCGGCGACATTCCTATGGAAGAGCCCGGAGAAACAGGCAAGTATACTTCAAACAACACAAGTGGGACTGGCGGCTTCACCGGCGCACTGATCCCCGGAGGAGCGGCAAAGTGGACCTTGCATTCCAACCCGAAGAAGAGCGCTTCCGCGAGGACGTGCGCGCATTCCTTGACCGCGAGCTGACGCCTGACCTGCGCCGGTATGCAGCGCGCATGACCAGCGTTTACTCGGACAAGGACACCGCGCTGGCCTGGCAGGCCATACTGGTGAAGCAGGGCTGGGCGGCGCCCGGCTGGCCTGTCGAATATGGCGGCTGCGACTGGAGCGTGGCGCAGCGCTATATCTTCGACGTCGAGATGGCGCGGGCCGGTGCCCCGCCCCTGTCGCCCATGGGCATCGGCATGTGCGGTCCGGCCCTGATCGGCCACGGTACGAAGGCACAGAAAGACCATTACCTGCCGCGCATCCTGTCGGGCGAGGATTTCTGGTGCCAGGGCTATTCCGAGCCGCACGCCGGATCTGACCTTGCGCAGCTTTCGATGTCGGCGAAAGAAGATGGCGATCATTTCGTCTGCAACGGCTCGAAGATCTGGACGACGCACGCGCATGAAGCGAACATGTGCTTCTGCCTCGTGCGGACCGACGCCAGCGGCAAGCCGCAGCAGGGCATCACCTTCCTGCTGATCGACATGACGTCGCCCGGTGTGCGCGTCGACCCGATCATCATGATCTCGGGCGAGCATATCCAGAACGCGATCTTCTTCGATGATGTCCGCGTACCGAAGGCGAACGTGATCGGCAAGGTGAACGACGGCTGGACGGTTGCGAAATACCTGCTGGAATTCGAACGCGGCGGATCGAGCTACGGACCGCGCCTGAAGGCGCGTGTCGGCGCGCTGCGCCGGCATGCCGCCGAAGCGGGCATGGGACCGGACATGGCGACCAAGCTGTCGCAAGCCGAGGCCGACGCGTCGGCGCTGGAAGCTGCCGAGCTGATGATGATGGCAGAGCTGGCCGGTGGCGGCACGCCCGGCCTCAAGGCCTCGATGATGAAGATCAAGGGCACCGAGCTCAGCCAGCGCCTCACGGAACTCGCGATCGAGATCGCCGGAAGCTATGTCGAACCGTTCCAGCCGCACCATACGAGCCCTGGTGGCGAAGTCGTCAACGCGCCATCGAATTCAGCTGCGCTGGTTGGACCAGACAGCGCCGTGACCGTGGCTGCCAAATACCTCAATGACCGGGCCGGCTCGATCTATGCCGGCTCGAACGAAATCCAGCGCAACATCCTTGCGAAAGCCCAGCTGGGCCTTTGATCACGAACCGGAGCCCGTCCCTGCATGCTCGTCCTTTATGAACATCCGCTCTCGCCCTATGCCCAGAAGGTCAAGATCGCGCTGCGCGAGAAGGGCATCGCCTTCGAAGTGCGCATGCCGGAAGGAATCGGCGCCGGGCACACGAAGGGCGAATTTGCCGACGCCAATCCGCGCCGGGAGGTCCCTGCCCTGATCGACGGAGACGCGGCGATCTTCGATTCCACGATCATCCTTGACTATATCGACGACAAATGGCCCGAGCCCGCACTGATGCCCGACGCGCCGGAAGCCCGCGCGCGCGTTCGCCAGATCGAGGACGTGATGGACACCCATTTCGAGGCGATCACATGGGGTCTCGGCGAGCTTCGCTTCTTCAAGCGCGGGGATGACGCCCTGCGCAAGCGTATCGAAGCGAATGCCGGAAAGCAGATCGCCGGTTTCACGGCATGGCTGGAAGCGGAACTGGGAAATAATGACTGGTTCAACGGCGATGCGTTCGGCCGGGCCGATCTCAGCGTCATCCCCTACCTCAATGCAGCGGACGGATTCGGCTTTACGCCTCCGGCGGGATCGACACTTGCAGCATGGATCGCGCGCGCAAATGGGCGCGACAGCGTCAGCCAGACCGACGCGGAATCGCGCGCCTCGATCACCGGCATGGAAATGGTCAGCGCGGCGGTCGAGGCCGGCCTGTTCAAGCGACAGTACCGCGACCACAGGCTGGAATGGATGATCAAGTCCGGCGGCATGGACATCGTGGTGGACGGCCTCGCCAAGCAGACCATTCGCTTCACCGATCATTGGGATACCTGAAAACAGCAACGAACCGCCCGACGCGGAAAGGGAGAAAGACACATGCACATCAAGACACGTTTCACCGAAATGTTCGGTATCGAGCATCCGATCGTCCAGGGCGGCATGCAATGGGTCGGCTATGCCGAGATGGTTGCACCGGTCGCCGAAGCCGGTGCGCTCGGCTTCCTGACGGCGCTGACCCAGCCTACGCCGGAAGACCTCGCCAAGGAAATCCAGCGCACACGGGACATGACCGACAAGCCGTTCGGCGTGAACCTGACCATCCTGCCGGCCATCACGCCCCCGCCCTATGCCGAGTATCGCCAGGCCATCATCGAAGGCGGCATCAAGATTGTCGAAACAGCCGGATACAAGCCGCAGGAACATATCGACCATTTCAAGCAGCACGGCATCAAGGTGATCCACAAATGCACGGCCGTGCGTCACGCCCTGTCGGCCGAGCGGATGGGCGCCGATGCCATTTCCATTGACGGCTTCGAATGCGCCGGCCATCCGGGCGAAGATGACATTCCGGGCCTGATCCTGATCCCGGCCGCCGCGAACAAGGTGAAAATCCCGATGCTGGCCTCGGGCGGGTTCGCGGACGGACGCGGCCTGGCAGCCGCGCTGGCGCTCGGCGCGGACGGCGTCAATATGGGCACGCGCTTCTGCGTCACCAAGGAAGCGCCGATCCATGAGAGCTTCAAGCGCCAGATGGTCGAGAATGACGAGCGCATGACCAATCTCATCTTCCGCACGCTGCACAACACCGCCCGCGTGATGAAGAATGCCGTCAGCGACGAAGTCGTCGAGATCGAACGCAAGGGCGGCGCCAAGTTCGAGGATGTCGTCCACCTTGTCGCGGGCGCGCGCGGGCGCAAGGCCATGGCCGAAGGCGACGCGGATGGCGGCATCTGGTCGGCCGGCATGGTGCAGGGCCTGATCGACGATATCCCGACCGTGAAGGAACTGGTCGACCGGATTATCGCGGAAGCCAGAGAAATCATCGATTCCCGGCTGGCCGCCATGACCCATTGAGGGACGGCATGTACGATGGACTTTGAGCAGATAAGGTTCGAGCGGGACGGCCCAGCGGCGATCATCACGCTGGACCGTCCGGACAATTACAATGCCTATACCGCGCAGATGGGCCAGGAACTGGCTGCCGCGATCCGGCAGTGTGACGGCGACGACAGTGTCCGGGCCGTCATCCTGACCGGCGCCGGCCGGCACTTCTGTGTCGGCGCGGACATGTCGGCAGGGGCTGCCAGCTTCGACACGTCCGACGGAGGCGCCGGCGCGAAGAATTTTGGCACAAGCGAGAACGGCAAGCGCGACGGCGCAGGCTTCGTCGGCGCGCTCTACAATTCCCTGAAACCGACAATCGCCGCCTTCAACGGCGCAGCCGTCGGCGTCGGGATAACATTGGCCCTGCCGACCGACATCAAGATCGCGGCCTCGACTGCCAAGTTCGGCTTCGTGTTCACGCAGCGCGGCCTGCCACCTGAAGCAGGCAGCGCCTGGTTCCTGCCCCAGATCGTGGGTCTGCCGCAGGCGCTCAAGTGGTGCCTCACAGGGCGCGTGTTCGACGCAGCCGAAGCGCTGGAAGGCGGCCTTGTCAGTGAAGTCGTCGCGCCGGATGAATTGCTGCCGACGGCCCTGAAACTTGCCCATGAGATTGCGCGCAACACCGCGCCCGTTTCCGTCGCCCTGACCCGCCAGCTGCTGTGGCGATATGGCCCCGACAGCGCGCCGTTCGACCTGCTGGCAAAGGACGGCGCGTTTGCCCTCGCATTGGGAGCCTCAGATGACGTCAAGGAAGGCGTCGGTGCCTTTCTCGAAAAGCGCGCGCCTGCCTTCCCGGGAAAAGTGTCCCGCGACATGCCGAACGGCTTCCCCTGGTGGGATGAGACCGGTCAGGGATCGTAGCCAGGCATCTCGTCAACAAGCAGGCAGTGGCCCGGCGGCCACTCGCATGTCAGGCCTACTCCGGGAGCCTATGCGACCCAGTTCGCGCCTGGTTTGAGTGTGTTCCGAAGCCCCTTGCGCCTCACGTAGGCGTCAGCATCGCGAAACGGCATCGGCTTGCTGAAAAAGAACCCCTGCAGGAACTGGCACCCGGCCTTTTCAGCAAAGGCCATATCCTCGTGCGTTTCGACCCCTTCCGCCACCGTATAGATTTCAAAGTCACGACTTATCGATGCGAGCCCGCGGACAATCCTGGCCAGCAGCTTGCTCTGCTTGCGGTTCTGAATCAGAGACCGGTCAAGCTTCAATCCATTTATCGGTAATTCCAGCGTGTTCTGAAGATTGGAAAACCCTGTACCAAAATCATCGATCGCGATCTTCACGCCCGCTTCGCTAAGCCTGAACAAGTTGCGGCGGGCCATCCTGAAATCCTCGACAATCGAGGACTCAAATATCTCCAAGCATATCTGCGCCGGAGGGATTTTCAACCTGTGAAGCGTTGCCAGCAACCCAGTTGCAAACCCACGCGCAATGATATCCGGTGGTGACGCATTGAGGGACAGGCAATCTATGGTGCCGGATTCAAGCCAGCCGCGGGCTTCCTCGCATGCCTGCTCCATCATCATCTTGTCGAGGTCAGCCAACAGGCCGCAATCCTGGGCAATCGGGATGAATTCATCAGGAGAGATCGGTCCGAGTTCCGGGTGATGCCACCGGGCAAGCACTTCCATGCCCTTAAGGGCGTGTTCTCCGGCTGTGACAATCGGCTGATAGGCAGGCACGATTTGCATTTGCGCGATTGCGCCCGGCAGACTGGTCTCAATCAGCATGCGGCGCGCGCTGGCAGTCTGAATGGCGGCATTGACAATCTGCACACGGCCGCGCCCGCCGCGCTTGGCGACCAGCAAGGCGGCATCTGCCGCCCGTTTCAGTAATTCGCTATCCCCGCTGTCATCCGGATACGCTGCGACACCCACCGAACCTGACAGGTCAATCGACTTGTTGTGGTACAGGATGGGGCGGAAAACATACTGTCTTGCCGTCTCGGCAATATCGCCCAGCATGCTTTTTTCCATTTCGGATATATTGATGATGATGGCAAACTCGTCACCGCCGGTCCTGGCGACGCTCCGTATGTGATCCAGCTTGCTGAGACGCTTGGCAATAACCTGAAGAACTGTATCACCGGCATCGTGCCCGAAGCGGTCATTGACTTGTTTGAAGTGGTCGACGTCAAGAAAGGCCAGTCCAAAACAGGCGCCGGTCTTCTCGTAATCGTAAATGGCTTTTGCCAGATCCGCCTCAAGGCCGATACGGTTGAATATGCCCGTCAGCGGATCGATTCTGACTTGTTTGCGAATTCTCGATTCGGCCTCTTTAACGACAGTAATATCCGTCACGACTTCCACAATATGTCCGGTCGAAGCCTTTCGGCCCTGAGCCTGAAACCACCGGCCGTCGGCAAGTTTATGCGTTGAGGGTTTCCCGGATTCCCTGTGCCGGTGCAGATTTTCCCTGATCCCGGCTTCATGTTCCTCCGGGCTGCCTCCCTCGCGCAGGGCGAACACACCTGTCTCAACGGCACTTCGGATGATCTCTTCGAATGTGAACTGCACAGGGGAATCGCAATCCGCAGTCGGAATGAAATTCCGATAAGTCGAATTGCAGAGAACAAGCCTGTCATCGGCGTCGTACGCCGCGACTCCGCTGGGCATGGCCTCAATGAGCTCAAGCAGAAGCGTTTCAGCATCCCGCCGGCGCCTGGACTCTATCAGCAGGGATCTCTCGATCTCCTTTCGCGTCGTAATATCGAAGCCGATTGAAACGAAGCCCGCAATCGCGCCTGTTTGGTCGAACCTTGGGACAATTGTTGTATGCACCCAATACAGGGAACCATCCTTGGCAAGGTTCCTGATTTCACCTTTCCAGCTTTTTCCTGCGGCTATGATTTGCCATATATCCGAATGGAACTTTTTCGGGTGGTGGTCAGAGTTCACGATGCTCTGCTTCTGACCGATGAGTTCTTCGCGACTGAACTTGCTGCTTGCACAGAAGTGGTCGTTCACATCGATGATGTGGCCCAGACGGTCGGTAACAGCCACAATGGCGTGTTCATCAAGCGCAAACTTGTAAGCGGCGAGTTCGCCAGTCTCGGAATGCATTCGCCTGGCCGCTCCCGTATTTTATCTCAGACTTTATTCTGACGCAGAAACAACAATGAACTGTATACTTAAGGAATTACCCAAAAAATCCGTATGAATTCTAAGCATAATCGCTTTTTCATTCTGAGGCCGAAATGCGCATTTGGGGAAAAACACACCCAATATTGGCGGGCAGGCAAGGTTCAGGACCTGATCCATTTCATCCAGACTGTGCAGTGGCTGGCCGACCGGAGCATCGCAGATGCCCGTGAGGTCACCGATTCCAGGCAGGCCAGCATGCCCCACTGGTCCAGGGACTGATTATCCGCACCCTTTGCTTACAGGTCTTTCGCGCTATCTTGCCGGGCTGAACACTTTGGAAGGATAACGCGATGCCCCAGCTCCCGAATTCCCAACCCCTGCCTCAGGGCGTGCTGGACCTCTATGATGCCTATTGCCATGGCGCCATGTCGCGGCGGGACTTCTTCGCGGGGCTCGGCAAATATGCCGTCGGCGGCATGAGTGTCGCCATGCTCGCAGCCTGCGTCATGCCCGATTACGAAACCAATCTGCAGACTGGTCCCGACGATCCAAGCCTCGACATCGAAACCCTGCTCTATGATTCACCAAAAGGCGCAGGCGGGATGGCGGGCGATCTGGTTCGGCTGAAAAAGGGGCCGGCCAAACGCCCCGGCGTGATTGTCGTGCACGAGAACCGGGGCCTCAATCCGTATATCAAGGATGTTGCCCGCCGCACGGCGCTCGCCGGATATATCGCGCTGGCGCCCGACGCACTTTATCCTCTGGGCGGATATCCCGGTAATGACGACGATGGCCGCACCCTGCAGGCAACGCGCGACCGGGACGACATGCTGCAGGATTTCATGGCCGCTGCCGAGACCCTGCGCGATCATCCGGACTGCAATGGCAAGGTCGCCTGCGTCGGTTTCTGCTTTGGCGGCAGCATCACCAACCTGATGGCGGTGAACCAGCCATGGCTGTCGGGCGCCGTGCCCTTCTATGGGGGTTGGCCGACAGAAGATGACGCCCGGAAAGTGAAAGTGCCGCTACAGATCCATCTGGCCGGGCTCGACAGCCGTGTGAACGCCGGCTGGCCCGCTTATGAAGCGGCCCTCAAGGCCAATGGCGCGGAGTATGAAGCCTTCATCTATGACGGCGTGAACCACGGCTTCCATAATGACACCACGCCGCGCTATGACGCGGCCGCCGCGCAGTTGGCCTGGGGCCGGACGCTGGACTTCTTTGCGGCGAAATTAGCCTGATTTCGGCGTAGTCTGTTGAAGCCTGGGCCCTCGCAGGCGCTTCGGGCATCCATGTCTTGAAATTGATCCTCGACCGATTTCTGGCGCGTTGCGCCACTCGTCATGGATGGTGGGCGGTACAAGGTTCGAACTTGTGACCCCTACGATGTCAACGTAGTGCTCTACCACTGAGCTAACCGCCCGATCCATCGGGAAGCGGCGGTAATGGCCAATCCAGCCCGCCGCGTCAAGATGGTTTAGGCCGCCATCACCTTGTCGACTTCGTCGACGATCTCGCGCAGGTGGAACGGCTTGGACAGGACTTTCGCGCCAGCGGGCGTCGGCGCGCCGGACGAGAGCGCCACGGCGGCAAAACCTGTAATGAAAACAATCTTCATCGCCGGGTCGAGTTCGGCGCCGCGACGGGCCAGTTCGATCCCGTCGAGCCCGGGCATGACAATATCGGTCAGCAGCAGGTCGAACACTTCGCGTTCAAGCGCATGCAGGGCCGTTTCACCGTCGGCATAGTCCTGGATTTCATGGCCGGCCCGGCGCAACGCGGCAGCCAGGAACGTGCGCATTGAGTCGTCGTCTTCTGCGAGAAGGATCTTGGTCATGCTCGCCCCCTTGGATGCCAGTGTCTGATTAAAGACATAAACAACGGATCGGGTAAATCATGCGTGAATGGCAAAGCAATTCCCTGTCTCTTTTTTCTTCAGCCCTGAAAAAGCTTGACCTTCGGGCGAACTGGCAAACCATGGGTCAGATGACCGGCATACTTCCCCTGACAATATCTCCCGAAACGGAGCCTGCAGCGCCTGTTGCGTATGACACGCCTTACACGCTGGACGGACCCGCCGGGCCCGCAGCGCCGGTCCTGTTTGCCTCGCCGCATTCCGGAAATGAATACCCGGAACGCATGCAATCGGCACTCTGTGTGCCGCTGATCGACCTGCGCCGCACCGAAGATGCCTTCGTCGAAGAGCTGTTTGCCGATGCCCCGGCCCTTGGCGCCACCTTGATGGCGGCACGCTATGGCCGGTCGGTCGCAGACCTCAACCGCGACCCGCGTGAGCTTGATGCCTCCATGTTCAGTGATGGCCTGCCCCGTATCAGCGGCCTGCCCACGGCCCGGGTCGATGCCGGCCTGGGCGCCCTGCCCCGTGTCGCGTCCCGCGGCGAGGCGATCTATGCCCGGCGGCTGACCCGCGCCGAAGGCGAAGAGCGCCTCCGTCTGGTGCATGACGCCTATCATGACCGGCTCGGCCTCGAACTGGGCGCCCTGCGCGACACGCACGGCGCGGTGCTGCTGATTGATTGCCATTCCATGCCGTCAGTCCAGCCGGGACGGCGCCACCTGGCCGACATCGTGCTGGGCGACCGGTTCGGCTCGAGTTGCGATCCGCGGCTGACCGGGCGGGTCGAACGGGCCTTTCGTGCCCAGGGGCTCAGCGTTGCCCGCAATGCGCCCTATGCCGGCGGCTACACGACCCGCCGCTACGGACGGCCCAAGCGCAATGTCCACGCCCTGCAGATCGAGATCAATCGCGGCCTGTACATGGACGAACACGCGGTCACTCGCTCGGACCGGTTTGCTGAAATGAGAGCCGTGATTACCGATGTGACGGCGCAAATTATCGATATTGCGCGGCTCGTCAGCAGATCCTGACCCTTTTCCAAAAAAAAGGGCCGCACCCGGAGGTGCGGCCAAAGTCAAAGGGAGGAAACGCCAGAGGCGTCTGCACCGAAGTGCAAGAACAGAATTATGCTGCGGTGCACAAATAGGCAAGCGCAGGAATGTCGCACCTCTGCAATTAACCTCATCTGCCCGCATTTTGGGCACAGAAATGCCCTCCGGCACACCATTTGCGTAGGACTTGCTCGAATTTCCTGTTTTGGGACTGGAACCGTCCCGTCATAGTTTGGAGTAAGAAATGGCTGACGAAACAGATCTGCACGTGGGCAAACGCCTTCGCCGCCGCCGCCGGCTGCTCGGCATGACCCAGCAGGACCTCGCTGGCCAGGTCGGCGTCCGGTTCCAGCAAATCCAGAAATATGAATGTGGCGCAAACCGCATCACGTCATCGCGCCTGTACGAACTGTCGCGCGCCCTGAACGTGTCGGTCCAGTATTTCTTCGACGGTATCCCGGTCGCAGATGCCCCAGACGCAGCCAATGACGCCGAGCACATGGAAGGCGACATCCTCTCGCAGAAAGAGACGCTGGAGCTTGTGCGCGCTTATTACCGCCTCGGCGAGCGTCCACGCAAACGCCTGCTGGAACTGGCCAAGGCCCTTGAGGGCGACCAGTCGAGCCACGGCGCCGCTTGACGCCCGGCCCAAGGCAGGGCTAGCCCTGCCGGATGCCAGACGGAATTTTCCTCGAAGATGAGCTTGCCCTCGCCGGGCGGCTCGCAGATGCGGCCTGGATAGCCATCCGGCCGCATTTTCGTGCCCTGAAAGACGTAGACAACAAGGTGGCGAACCCGCCACCGAACCCGTCCCCCGCCCGTCCGACACCCACTTCAAGACCGGCCGTTCCCGCAAGGGCCGAATTCGATCCTGTAACCGAGGGCGACCGCGCCGCCGAACGGGCGATCCGCGCCATCCTGGCCGCTGAATGCCCGCAGCATGGCGTGACGGGCGAGGAATATCCTGAAACCCCCTCCAGCAGCGGTTATCGCTGGCTGATCGACCCGATCGACGGGACCCGCGCCTTCGTCGCCGGCCTGCCTGTCTGGACGACGCTGATTTCTCTGGTCGGCCCGGACGACGTGCCGATCATCGGCATTATCGACCAGCCTGTCCTGGGCGAGCGCTATGTCGGCTGGCCGGGCGGTGCGGAATTGCAGCGCGGCGGCACGCGCACACCGATCCGCGTCTCCGATTGCCACGACCTGCGCCGGGCGACCATCGCCACAACCGATCCCTTCATCCTGAACCCGGCCGAACAGGGCGCCTGGGCACACCTGCGCGCCACCGCCCGGATCAGCCGCTATGGCCTGGATGCCTATGCCTATGCGCGCCTCGCTGCCGGCACGATTGATCTCGTCGCTGAAACCGACCTCAAAGCCTGGGACGTCGCTGCCCTGATTCCGGTCGTGCGCGGTGCTGGCGGCCTCGCCACGGACTGGCGCGGCAATGCGCCGAAACTCGGCGGTCAGATCGTATGCGCCTCAAGCGAGGGCGTGATGGACCAGGCGCTTCTCGCGCTGAGGCGCTCGGCCACGCTGGCCTGACGGACGCCGGAAATCCAGCCTAGGGGCCTGTGACTTCGTAGCCGTCGGCACGGAGCATCGCGATGACACTGTCATCCCCGGCCAGGTGGCCTGCGCCGACGGCGATGAGGCGCGTCCCCGGCGTCTCAAGCATCGCCACGATCTGCGGCGCCCAGGTTTGGTTGCGCTCCTTCAGGAGGGCATCATAGACCTCTTCGGAGCCCATCATGTCGGGGTTTGCGAGCAACAGGCCGAGCCCGTTGACGTCGCCATCGGCCCATTCATCGACCAGCGCGTCCAGCATCGCCGCTCCCTCGTCGATGGACTCAGCCGAACTGATCAGGAAATCGACCTGAACGTCGTCCGGCAGACCCGCCAGCCGGCCGAGCTGGTCGTCGACGGTTTCGAGATAGGCAAATGATTTTCCGGCCATCTTCCCTTCGGCGATGAGCACCTGTTCGACACCGGAATTCGGGTCAAACCCATCCTTTTGCATCTGCATGACGGACAGGTTCACGGCGGCAAACCAGGGCCGCATGTTCTGCACGGCGCCAAGCGGCAGGCCGACATAGTCGAGCGCAGCCTGGAGCTCGAGAGTCTCAGCATCGCTGAGCAGATTAGTCAGCTGGCCGCCATCCTGGAACAGGCCCTCATTGCGGACGAATTTCATCATTTCGGCGCCCGCTTCGGGACTGGAGACATCCGCCTCGAACACGAGCGTATCGGCGGCATTCATGGCCGCGTCGATCTCGTCGCTCCTCCAGTCGAGTTCCGGACGCAACAGGTGGACCGTGCCCATGATGTAAAGCGTGGTATCGGCGTCGCTGAGCACCCAGATGGCCGGATTGCCCAAGCCGCGTGATGCCTTGGCCGCCGCCAGTGCCGCCTCGGCAGCTGCGTCCTGTTCGGCTCTTGCGGCCTCGGCCTGCTCCGCAATCGCGGCCGGATCGTTCACCGTTTCCTTGCAGGCGACGGGGCCGGCCAGCGCGAAGCCGAGGATCAGGGAAATGGCCAGGCCGCGTGTGCGCATCGGGAACATCCTTTTGTCGTGAGGGTCCTAGCTAGCGCAAATTCCCGCAGGCGCAAGCAACGGGGCGGCTTTGACCCGTTGCGCCCCTGCCCGGCTTGGCTTAAAGACGGCTCCTCTTGGGCACCCATAGCTCAGCTGGATAGAGCGCTGCCCTCCGAAGGCAGAGGTCACAGGTTCAAATCCTGTTGGGTGCACCATTGCCATTCTCGCGACCAGTTGCGCGGCAGGGCGGTATTGGCTTTAGTATCTGAAAAGGATGCCGCAGCCATGATCAAGTCCATCTCCCTCTCCTTCATGGCGATCGGCTTGGCGACAGCCGTTTCGGCGCAAGGCGCATCCGGCATCGATGACGGCAAGCTGGTCAACAGTGTGACGCTTTCCGACATGGAGGCCATCGTGGCCTCGCTGGACCATGCCGTTCTGGATAGCGACGCGGCGGACACCCTCCTCATTGCCCGGGACGAGGACGGCCAGACATATGTCCTGGATGGAACCGCCTGCAACGAAGGCGGCGCGTGCCAGGGCATCAACATGTTCATGTCGTACGAAATGACCGACGGTATCAGCCTCGATTCGCTGAACCGGGCATCGCTCTCTTATGCGGCCGTCAGTGTCTGGCAAAGCAGCCAATCCGTCGGCGTGTCCCGATATGTCATTCTCGATGGCGGCATGACGATCGCCAACATCAAGGTGAATATCGAAACACTCACGGCGCTGGGCGGAAAGGTCATGATGATGGCCGATCAGGCGCACGATGATTTTGGCGATGATAGCGGCGAATACGCCCATGACGGCACATGCGACGATGTCCGCTTCACCGGCGAAGGCCGCTCTATCCTGTTGACCGACAGCCATATCGGCAAGGATGCGAGCGATTGCCGCGCCGCCTATGAGGCGGGAACGATTACGGTCAAATAGGCCCACCTCGCGCCTGCCAACCGCCGGAATCCCGATCAGCGCGCAAACGGCCCGACATGTTTTATTAGTCTGTTGCTGGCACGCTGGAATGCGGCCCGGTCCTTGCAATTGGCCCACAGGAGCAACAGGACGCACGATTAATCATGAACCTCTTTTTCCGGTTCCTCAGGATTTTCCTTCCGGCTTACTTTTCGGGTAAGCGCACGGCGCCGCTTGACGTTCATGTCATCAAATCGGCTGTCTGGATCGGCGATCATGACCCGATGGGGCACATGACCAATTCCCGCTACGCCTCGTTCACAGACCTTGGCATGCTGAACTATATTGCCCGCACGGGCTTCCTGAAAGTCTTCCGCCAGCATGGCTGGACGCCGATCATCCAGAGCGAGGCAATCAGCTTCCACCGCATGATGCGCTTCCCGCAGAAGTTCGAGCTGCACACGCGGCCTGTCGGCTGGGAAGGCAGCTATATCCTGTTCGAACATACATTCCTGTCGAAGGGCCGCACCGTGGCCGAAAGCCGGATGGTGGCCCGCCTTGTCGGCCGCAAGAAAGAGCGCGTGACCATCGACATGGTGTTCGACGGTTACGGCCTGCACATGGACAGCCCGGAAATTTCCCCGGCCTTCCGCGCCATGCTGGACGACCTGAAAACGCGTCCCTAGAGGCGGAAACCGTTCGGTAACAGGTCTTCCGGCGTCATTTTCTCGAGCCTGTCGCCACTATCCGATGCGCAATAGACAATCGTGTCCGGACCCGCGAGCTCGGCGATACGCTGGCGGCACCCACCGCACGGCGTGATCAGGCGCTCGCCGCCAGCCACGATCACAATCGCGCAGGCTTGCCTGCCACCGGACGCCACCATGGCGCCCAGCGCCACAGCTTCGGCGCAGGTGCCAAGCGGATAGGCCGCATTCTCCATATTGCAGCCAACCGAGACGGTGCCGCGCTCATCCAGAACGGCGGCCCCGACCTGGAATTTCGAATAAGGCGCATGCGCGTTGAGACGGGCCTTTCGGGCGGCCGCGACAAGGGCCGGGACATTGATTTCTGGCACGTCCGTCATAAAAATCCCCACGCTTTCCGAGCGTTGAACGCAGCTCGCCGCCTGATCTCGCTTGCCGGGACGGGCCCGATGGTTAGCATGCGCCGCAACACACCGACAAGGGAAGCCAGGACCGCATGACGCGAATGCCGATCATCATAGACTGCGATCCGGGCGTCGATGACGCCGTCATGCTGATGATGGCACTGGCAAGCCCGGTGCTGGACGTACGCGCCATCACGACCGTGGCCGGCAATGTGCCGCTGCACCTGACCAGCCGCAATGCGCGCATGATGTGCCAGATCATGGACCGGGCGGATGTGCCTGTCTTTGCCGGGTGTCCGCGTCCCGTCCTGCGCGAGCCGGTCACGGCCGAGCATTTCCACGGCGACAGCGGCATTGCCGGGCTCGACCCGTTCGAGCCGGATGTGCCGCTCGCGGCGGGACATGCCGTCACACACCTGATCGACACGCTGCGGTCTGCCGGTCCCGCTGAATACACGATCGTTGTCACCGGCCCGCTGACCAATATCGCGGCTGCCATTGTCATGGCGCCTGACATTTCCCGCGGCATCGACAAGCTGGTCATCATGGGCGGCGCTGACAGCGAGGGCGGCAATATCACCCCCTTTGCCGAGTTCAACATCTTCGCCGACCCGCATGCGGGCGCGGTCGTGTTCGATAGCGGCATTCCGGCCACCATCCTCAACCTTGATGTCACCCACCAGGTACGCGCCGAGCCTGAACGCCTGGCCTCGCTGCGTGCCCTGCCCGGCCCGCGCGCCGCGATCATGGTGCAGCTGCTGGAAGCGGCCAATGTGCTGGAAGCACGCTGGAAGGAAGGGCGCATGACGCCGATGCATGATCCCGCCACGATTGCCTACCTCCTGGCACCGCAACTTTTCGAAAGCCGCAAGGTGACGGTCAGCGTCGACACCGAGGCCGGTACGCGCCTTGGCCAGACACGCGTGTCTGCGCTGGACGACGGCCCGCACACATGGGTCACCAAATCCGACGCGGATGGCTTCTTCGCGCTGATCGAAGACCTGGTGGGCAACACATGATCACCGTCACCGGCTCCATCAATCTCGACATCGTCGCCACCGGCCCCGCCCTGCCCCGGCCCGGTGAAACCGTCACCAATGCCCGCCTCGCACGCCACCCCGGCGGTAAGGGCGCCAACCAGGCCCTCGCCGCGCGCCGCCTCGGCGCCGACGTCCGCCTGATCGGCGCGGTCGGGGCCGATGACATGGCCGAAGAGGCCCTGAAACTGCTGCAGGTCGGCGGCGTCGACCTGTCCGGCGTGCAGCATATCAATGGTGAGACGACAGGCGTCGCCCTGATCGCGGTGTCCGCTGATGGCGAGAACCAGATCGTCGTCTGCCCCGGCGCTAATGCGGCCCTTCGGCCATCCGACGTCGCGGGTCAAACAATCACCCACATGATGGGTGTGCTGGAAGTCAGCGCCGACACGCTGCTTGCCGCTGCGCAGGCCGCCACCGGTTTTGTCAGCCTCAACCTTGCCCCCGCCATGACCGTGCCCGACGCCCTGCTCGACCGCGCCAGCCTGCTCAGCGTCAACGAGACCGAGGCGGCCTTCTATGGCGACAAGCTGCACACGACAGGCGCACTCGTCGCCATCTCGCTCGGCGACGCGGGTGCCGCGCTCTATCGCGGCGGCAAGGAGATCGCGCGCGAGGCGCCGCCAGAGGTCCAGGTCGTCGACACGGTCGGCGCAGGCGACACATTCACCGCCGCGCTGACCGTCGCCCTGATCGAGGGCATGACCGAGCGTGATGCGCTCCGCTTCGCGGTCACCGCAGGCGCGCTCGCCTGCACCCGGCCCGGCGCCCAGCCCAGCCTGCCGCAGCGGGCAGACGTCGACAGTCTGGTGCGCAAAACCTGGCCGTAAATCCTGCCCGCAACATTGACCGCATGACAATGATGGCATTCATGTCGCCCGGTCGTTCCAGCCTGGAGTTTGCCCCATGAACCGCCTGATTGCATCCCTGATCCTTGCGATGGCCGTCGTCGGCCCCTCCCATGCCTGGGGCAAGACCGGCCACCGCGTGGTCGGCGCCGTGGCGCAAACCTATCTCAGCCAGACAGCCGACAGAGCCGTCAAGGACATACTCGGACCGGAAGGCATCGCCGAAGCATCCGACTGGCCCGACCACATGCGCTCCAGCCCGGACAACTTCTGGCGCTCCGAAGCCAATCCCTGGCACTATGTGACGATCCCGAAGGACACGACCTATGCGCAAGTCACGTCGCCACCGGAAGGCGATGCGATCACCGCGCTGGCCAGGTTCCGCGCCATCGCGATCGATCCGTCAGCGTCGCTGGAAGATCGCCAGCTCGCCCTGCGCTTTATCGTCCATCTCGTCGGCGACCTGCACCAGCCGTTGCATGCCGGCGATGGCACAGACCGGGGCGGCAATCAGTTCGTTTGCACCTTCTTCGAGGAGATGACGAACCTGCACGAGGTCTGGGACGAACTGCTGATCAACTACCAGGAACTGTCCTATACGGAATGGACCGCATGGCTGGTGCAGAAGATCACACCCGACCAGCTCGCCGAATGGGCCAAGGCCCGGCCCGCGGACTGGGCCGACGAGAGCGCCGCGATCCGCGACACGATCTATCCGGACTCGCAAATCCTGTCCTGGGACTATGCCTACCAGACACGCCCCATCCTGCGACAGCGCCTGTCACAGGGCGGGGTACGCCTCGCAGCCTATCTCAACGAGATGTTCGAAACGGCAGCACCCGCCGCCGAATAAGCCGGTCAGGCGCTGGCGCGGTTGATCCGGCGACGCTGGACACTCGACGGGATGTTCAGGCTTTCGCGATACTTCGCCACCGTGCGGCGGGCGATCTCGATGCCATAGCCGGTCAGTATCTCGACGATCTGGTCGTCGGACAGCACGTCGTCCTCGGACTCGCCGTCGATCAGCACCTTGATCCGGTGACGCACGGCTTCAGCCGAATGGGCCTCGCCGCCGCCCGTGGACGGAATGGACGCCGAGAAGAAGTATTTCAGTTCGAACAGGCCGCGCGGCGTCGACATGTACTTGTTCGAGGTCACGCGGCTGACCGTGGATTCATGCATCTCGATCGCATCGGCAACCTGTTTCAGGTTGAGCGGCCGCAGATGCGCCACACCATGCGCGAAGAACGCGTCCTGCTGGCGCACGATTTCGCTGCCGACTTTCAGGATCGTCCGTGCGCGCTGATCCAGTGACTTGATCAGCCATGTCGCGTTCGACGCACATTCGGAGATGAATTCCTTTTCCTTGTCGCGCATCGGCAGGGCCGTTACTTCGGCATAGTAGGCCTTGTCCATCAGCACGCGCGGCAGCGTTTCGGAATTCAGTTCGACCGCAAACATGCCGTTCGGCAGTTCACGCACGAAGACGTCCGGCGTCACCGCAATCGTCGTATCGCTCGAAAACCCGCTGCCGGGCTTGGGCGACAACTGGCGCAATTCGGCGAGCATCTCCTGCAGGTCGGCCTTGTCGACACCGCACACATCGGCGAGCGCCTTCAGGTCATGCCTGGCGACCATGTCGAGATTGGCGAGCATGGCTTCCATGGCCGGGTCGAAGCGCCCGCGCTCCTTCAGCTGCAGCGTCAGGCATTCGGGAATCGAACGGGCCATCACGCCAGTCGGCTCGAAGCCCTGGCAGACCTCCAGCACGGCGGCGACATTGGCAACATCCGCCCCCAGCGCCTTGGCGACGTCTTCCAGCGGCGCGCGCAGATAGCCTGCCTCGTCCGTCTCGTCGATCAGGCGGGCGCCGATCAGGCGGTCGGCCGCCGACAGGCCCGCAATATTGAGCTGATTGTGCAGGTGTTCCAGCAGTGTGATTTCAGTCGAGAGATTGGCTGCGAAGTCATATTCTTCACTGTTGAAGCTGCCGCCCGACGTGGCACTGGACCAGTCGGTCTGGGCCGACGGGCCCGAGCCGCCAGCCGGCAGCGCCGCATCCGACCCCGTGCCGGGTTCAAACACGTCTTCGCCCGGGGCGTCGAGCTGGTCGCGTGCGGTGCCCATGCCGGAATTGTCATCGAGCGACAGCTGCTCGCGGCGCGTCGGCGCTTCGCCCTGTTCGTTGGCCTCGCCGGCATTGTCATCAGCCTTGTTGAGCAGCGGGTTGCGCTCGATCTCGGCCTCCACGAACTCGGCGAGTTCCTGGTTCGAGAGCTGCAACAGCTTGATCGCCTGCTGCAGCTGAGGCGTCATTACCAGGGACTGACCCTGGCGCATGTCGAGTGACTGTTTCATTCCCAAGCCCGCGCCTTTCCTCAAGCGGCGAACTGTTCACCCAGATAGACCCTGCGCACGTCTTCATTCTTCAGCACATCTTCCGGTGTGCCGTCAAAGAGGACGTCGCCATCATACATGACATAGGCCCGGTCCACGATCTGAAGCGTTTCGCGCACCTGGTGGTCCGTTATCAGGACGCCCAGGCCACGCTGCTTCAGGTAGCGGACAAGTTCGGAAATGTCGGAGATGGCGAGCGGGTCGATACCGGTAAACGGTTCGTCCAGTAGCATGAAGCTCGGACGGGATGCGAGTGCACGTGCAATCTCCACCCGGCGACGTTCACCTCCCGAAAGGGACGTGGCCGCCTGGCCGCGAAGATGTTCCACATGCAGCTCGCTCAGCAGGCTGTCGACCTGTGCCATGCGGGCAGACCGGTCTTTTTCGACCAGTTCTGCCACTGCCATGACGTTTTCTTCCACTGTCATCCCACGGAAAATAGAGGCTTCCTGGGGAAGGTAGCCCACGCCGAGGCGTGCGCGCTGGTAC
>TARA_R110000751_G_scaffold66780_2_pt1 | contig 47920 bp, 45 predicted proteins | sample TARA_R110000751 | Tara Oceans TARA_R110000751 (sample SAMEA4398001) | marine metagenome | biome: Polar Biome; feature: [MES] marine water layer (ENVO:01000295) within the mesopelagic zone...; material: water (ENVO:00002006), including particulate matter (ENVO:01000060) such as...... | reverse complement strand
CCTGAATGCAGGCGTCATGGGGTTGAATGTCAACGCCGCTCGCCTCTCGACCATTTCAGATAATATCGCAAACTCATCGACCGCAGGCTACAAGCGCAGCCAGGTCGATTTTTCAAGCATGGTGCTTCAGCAACGTTCTTCGTCATATTCTGCAGGCGGTGTTCGTGTTGATACATTCAAGGACATTGCGACAACTGGTTCCCTGGTCTCGACAGGCAGCGCCACTGACATAGCGGTTGCAGGCCGGGGCCTGTTCCCGGTAACCGACGAATCCGGTTTGAATGCCTCGCCATCGTCCCGGGAACTGCAGCTACTGCCGACCGGCTCGTTCTACGCCGACCAGAACGGCAACCTGCGTACGCAAAGTGGCCTGTTCCTGCTTGGCTGGCCGGCCGATTCGACGGGCGATATCGGCAATGTCAGCCGTAACAGCGGCATCAATCTGTCGCCGGTAAACATCGCAACATCGCAGTTCACAGCCACCCCAACCAGCACGATTGATCTTGGCATCAACCTGCCGGCCGATGCCACAGTCGCAGGCGCGGCAACGGGCGATTATAATCTGCCAGTCGAATATTTCGACAACCTCGGCAGGGCGAACTCGCTGACATTCCAGTTCAGCCCGACCGTTCCCGGGAGCGGAGCCAGCAACCAGTGGACTGTCGACATTTTCGACAGCGCGGGCGATCCGGCCGTTTCGATCGGAAGCCTGGATCTCGAATTCAGCGACACGGCTGCCTCCGGCGGTCGCATCCTGACTGCCTCGGCAGGCGGCGGCGCAACCTATGACCCGTCGACGGGCAATCTCTCACTGACCCTTCCACACGGCCCGGTCGAGGTCTATGTCGGACGCATCAATGACAGCGCGGGCATTACCCAGTTGGCAGCGCCCTTCTCTCCAACTGCCGTGACAAAGGATGGCGGGCCGATTGGTGACCTGAGTTCGGTAGAAATTGACACCAACGGATACCTTCAGGCGGTCTACGATACGGGTCTGCGCCGCACATTGTACCAGATCCCGGTTGGCGACGTGCCGAACATGAATGGGCTGAATGCCCTTGATGCACAGGCTTTTGCTATCTCCGCATCGAGCGGCAGCCTCTACTTGTGGAATGCGGGCGCTGGTCCCGTTGGCGGGATATCGGGCTTCTCCCTGATGGAGTCGACGACAGATATCGCAGCTGAACTTACGGACCTTATCGAGACCCAGCGGGCATATTCTTCCAATGCCAAGATCGTTCAGACGGTCGATGAAATGTTGCAGGAAACCACGAATCTCAAGCGCTAATCTCCAGCGCCAGAAGGCGGTCGGCTAAGTGTCCCTATCCAGTGCAATAAATTCTGCCCGTTCCGGCCTTCAGATCACCAGTCTGAGGGCCGACATGGTTGCGACCAATGTCGCGAACGCATCGACGCCCGGCTATGTCCGCCGGTCTGTTCAGGTTTCGGAAAATGTCCTTGCCGGAAGCACGGCCGGCGTCCGCTCAGACGGCGTTTCACGCTCCCAGAACCAGTCGCTCACAGCAGAACGACGGAACCTGACCAGCGATCTGGCTCAGGCCGACGTCCTGTCGTCGACTTGGCGGACGATTTCATCCATGGTCGGCGACACCGCCGAAGGCACGGGCCTGTTCAAGGCGTTCGGGAATTTCGAATCGGCGCTGTCGAATCTTGCCCTGTCGCCAGAGTCCGGTGCAGACGCGTCAGCGGTACTGACCTCGGCCAATGCGATTATCCAGGAATTCCACAACCTCTCCCAAATGACTGTCAGTCTCCGCACGGAAGCTGACCGGGAAATCAGCCAGGGGCGCGACATCGTCAATACGGCGCTGCAGACGATCGAAACGCTGAACGGCCGCATATCCGGAATCGACCGCACGACGGGCGAAGCGGCTGCACTGATCGACGAGCGCAACCGCGTCCTCGACACGATTTCCGAATACCTTCCTGTCCAGGCTGTGCCCCGGAATTACGGCATGATCGACGTGGTCACACCAGAAGGCGTGTTTCTGCTGGCTGGAACGGCCAGGCAGCTCGAGTTCAATACGTCATCATCTTTCGGCCCGGCCCAGACAGTCGAAAACGGTGCACTTTCCGGATTGTCCGTTGACGGGATATCTCTCACGCCAGGTTCGTCATCCTATGGCGCCGTATCAAGCGGCTTGTTCGGCGCATTGTTCACGTTGCGAGATCAGGACCTGCCTACTTTCAGCGCACAATTGGACACGCTGGCGGGCGACTTCATCTCCCGACTGTCCGACGACACGATCGATCCGACCAAGACGCCCGGAGATCCGGGGCTTTTCGTCGACCCCATGGGCACGGGCGACCCGGGCTTGGCTAGCCGTATCGCCATCAACGCCGCTGTCGATCCCGCACAGGGCGGCGCCACCTGGCGGCTGCGAGACGGAATTGGGGCGGTCGCGCAAGGTCCGACAGGCGATTCGACGATCCTCAACAACATGCTGGGGGCGATCAAGCTCGTTTCCCCAATCAGCTCCAATGGTATTCAAGGTTCCTTTTCATCGACCGAGATGGCAGCCCAGTTCGCCTCCCTGACGGGACAGAAACGCGTACAGAACGAAGGCATCCTGTCATCAACCTCTGCGCAGCACACGATGCTCATTGAGGCGGAGCAGTCCGAAAACGGGGTCGATATCGATTCCCAGATGCAGGACCTAATCCTGATCGAGCAGGCGTATGCCGCTAACGCCCGCGTCATCGAAATCGCCAGCCAAATGATCAACCGGCTGATGGAGATCTGACATGTTGCGCATTCCGTCCTTTACGAATCTCCCAAAGTCGGACCTGAGCGAGGCAATCGTCTCCCTGCGTGACCGATTGACCACGACTTCCAAGGAGGCCGTTACGGGGCGGTATTCCGACCTGACGGCTCACCTTTCCGGTCGCATCAGCCACGCCATGCTGGGCAAGAAAGCGCTGGACGACATTGCCCTTGAGCGCTCGCAATTGACGCTTCGCGGCGGTCGGCTTGACATCACACAAAGAGGCCTCGAAGTCGTTCAGGACAGGACAAATGGCCTGGCGGCGCGCATGCAAGCCGCACTGGGCTCTGACGACCAGGTTTCCAAGACAGCCGTAGCACGAGATTCAAAAGCAGCGTTGGAAGAGACCTTTTCCGCACTCAATACGCGCTATGGCGAACGCTTCCTGTTTTCAGGCAACACAACTTCCACACCGCCCCTGGCGGCTGTTGAAGACTTGCTCGCAGACATAGGCCTGATCGCGTCAACGGCGGTCGATGCTGCCGATTTCGCAACTTCCCTGGACACCTACTTCAACACGCCTGGCGGCGGTTGGCGCCAGAACATTTATAGCGGTACTGACACATCGTCCGATCCGGAAGCCGTAACGGCCACCGATCCACACATCATTCAAATCGTGTCGGGGCTAGCCGTTATGGCTTTGTCAGGGCCCGATGAAGCGCTCTCTCTCTTTGCCGGAAACAGCCCATCCGTGTACGCAGCAGCCGAATCCCTGGGATACGGACAAACTGCCCTTACGAACTCGCGCGCCGAAGTAGGCATTTCCCAGGCCAAGGTCGCCCGCCAGAAAGAATCTCTGGACGTCGAAGAAACTGTGCTGACAGCGGCTTTCAACGAAACGACTGCACGCGATCAGTACGAAACGGCGTCGGAACTACGTGAGCTCGAAGGAAACCTCGAAGCATCCTACCTTCTCACGTCGCGCTTAGCCAATCTCAGCCTGATGAATTATTTAAGGTAACGCCATGAAGTGGTCCACTCGGTTCATTGCCCTTCTTTCGGCAGTTCTCATTACGCTCCCCGCACCCGGCCTGACGCAGCCGCGTATTCGCGATATCGTTGACGTGGAAGGCGTGCGCGAGAACGACCTCGTCGGGTATGGCATCGTCGTGGGCCTCAACGGCACGGGCGATTCGGTCAAGAATTCGCCGTTCACCGAGGACTCACTATCCTATATGCTCGAGCGACTTGGCGTGAATGTGCAGGGTGAAGACATCAAGCCTAAGAACGTTGCCGCCGTACTTGTGACGGCGACACTTCCATCCTTCGCCCGAAACGGGTCGACCATTGATGTGACCGTCGCATCCATCGGCGATGCAAAAAGCCTCAAAGGCGGCACTCTGATCCTTACCCCGATGAAGGGTGCGGACAACGAAGTCTACGCCGTTGCACAAGGCAGTATTGTTGTCAGTGGCATCGATGTGCAGGCGGCTGGCGCCAGCGTCACCCGTGGGTCGCCCACCACTGGCGGTGTTCCTAACGGCGCAAGGATCGAGCGCGAAATCAACTACGCATTCAACCAGCGCGAATCGGTCACACTGGCATTGCGCAGTCCGGACTTCACAACAGCAGCGCGCATCTCGGATACGATCAATAGTGCGGTTGGCGCCAATATTGCGTTCATGCGCGACTCGGGCACAGTCGATCTGGACCTGCAGACCATTTCCGACTCCCCTGCCCGCGTGCTGGCCAGCATCGAGAACCTGCTCGTCACAGTCTCCACACCGGCTCGTATCGTGATCGACGAGAAGTCGGGTACGATCGTCCTCGGTGAGGATGTTACGATTTCGCAGGTGGCGATCGCGCAGGGCAACATCTCGATCAAGATCGTGGAAAGCCCTATCGCGTCTCAGCCCAACGCGTTTTCTGAGGGAGAGACCGTCACCCTGCCCCGGTCACAGATCACCATTGGCCAGACCGGCAGCGGCCATATCGCAATGATGGAGCCGAACGTATCGCTGTCGCAACTGATCGCAGGCCTGAACGCCCTGGGCGTCTCTCCCCAAGAGATGGCCGACATCATTCGTGCCATGAAGGCGGCAGGTGCCATACATGCTGAACTGGTCGTTCGCTGATCGATTCGGCGCTAAAGCAGCGAGGGCCTGACGGGTATCAGGCGGCCGCAGTCGCGTCGTCTGGCGCGTCCTCGGTCTCGATCTTGACGAGTTCGATCTGTCCGCTGCGTTTCAACTTCATCAGCAAGGCCAGGAAATCCCGGTGGACGATGTCAGTCTGTGTCTGCGACAGGTCCTTGAACTCCGTCAGCTGATCTCGCAGCTTTTCGGCCAGACGTGGGGAAATGCTCTTGAACAGGAATTCGGACACTTCGTCGTAGCCGTTCCTCAAGCTGCCCATCAGCTTCAGCGTCGCTTCTTCATCCAGTTCACGGAATATGACGGGTACCGTCGTGGGCGGCAACATGTCGGGAAGCCCCTCAATCGTGAACATTGACTGCTGGATCAGCTTGTATTTGTCCTCATACTTGCCCTCGAGGAACTTGACGAGTTCGTCGCGTTTCTGGGCAGGGATCAGGCTGAGCAGCTCTCCAATATCGGCCAGATGCCCATCGTTTCCACCGAGTTCCTCTTGCGTGACGTTCAGGAATTCCAGCTCGATCATCCGCGCCAGAACCTGATCGATACCCGGATCATCGACCTGGCTTTCGACCATGAAGCCCATTGCCGGCCCGAGCTTGTCGCCTTCCATGTTATTGAGAATCTCGGACGAAATTGAAACGTCCAGTTTGCGCAGGATCAGCGCGATGATGTTCGGGGTCAATCCCTCCAGGTAGCCGGCAATTTTCTTCGGGTCGCTCTTTGCAAGTCGCGACCATGGCGTTTCATTTGACGTCTTTGCTGCGATTGTCGCAATTTCTGCGGGCTCGTCTCCGAGAATTGAACTCAGGCGGTCGGCGTCAAGAATGCCCGTGAGCACCTCGCGTGCCTTTTCCTTGCCGCCTCGCAATGCGCCGTTTGAATACCGAAGGTGCGAGAGAAAATCGATCGCTATCTTGATCATCTCGTCGCGCGTCACAAACGACAGGTCTTGCAGCGCCTCAGCGATTTTCGCCATTGCGACATTATCCAGCTTTTCGACGATAGGCTTGGCCGCGCCTTCCCCCAGCATGGTAATGATCACCGCTGCACGCTGCGATGGCGTCAGGTTTGATCCGCCGGCTGCCGAGGGACGCGCCGTTTCGGCGCCCCGCAGCGCAAGCCCTGCGGACGGGGTGATTTTGGGTTGCGTGCTCATCCCGAATATCCTCTTAACACCGCTTCGGTAACCTTCAGCCAACCATCTGCCAAAATGAAGAATCCCAGCTTAAAGGGCAGGGAAACCACTGTCGGCGGCACCATCATCATGCCCACTGCCATCAACACAGATGCCACGACCAGGTCGATCACCATGAAGGGCAGGAAGATCACAAAGCCGATCTGGAAGGCATGTTTGACTTCAGACAACATGAACGCCGTTGCTAGCAGCGAGAAGGACGGCGCTTCGCCTGCCGGGACCGGGCGGTTCACGGCATCACCCAGGACATCTATCGTCGTTGTTTCGACGCGCCGCATCATGAATTCGCGGAACGGATCCGTCGTCTGGACCCATGCCTGTTCTTCGGTCAGGACGCCGTCCATATAGGGGGAAATGCCAGACTCCCACGCCGCCATGAAGACCGGCTCCATGATGAAGAAGGTCAGGAACATGGCCAGCGCCATGATCATCATGTTCGGCGGCGCCTGTGGCACGCCAATCGCCTGACGCATGAACGAAAAGACGATGACCATGAATGGCAGGCAGGTCACCATCATGGCGATCGCAGGCACCAGGCTCAAGACCGATACGAGCAGGAATAGCTGGATGGTCGAACGGCTGAGCCCACCACCCGCGCCGTCCAGCACGTCGTTCAGTCCGGCAGCAATCGGTTCTGCCTGCACGCCCTGCGCATATGCGGCAGACACGAGGCATACTGACGCCGCAAGGAGGACTACAAGGTAACGGGTTGCGCTGCCAATCCTAGCCAATGGCATCGTCGGCCTGCTCTTCCAACTCGGTGATCTTCACCCCAAGCGATCCATCCTCTGTTTCGACAAGCTCGCCACGGGCAATGATCTTGTTGTCGATTGCCAGTTCTACCGGGTCATCGATGCGCGACGTGAGCGGTACCACAGATTCGGGGCGCAGTTCCAGGATATCCGAGACGCTCAGGCGCGCCTGTCCGATCGATACGGTCAGAGTGACGGGAACATCGAAAATCGACCGGCGATATTTGTTCGCATCGGAATCGTCTCGGCGGTCAACACCGGCCTGCGCCTGGGGGGTCTTTTCGGGATTGGACATGCTTCTACTCTTCAATCTTGTTTGAGGACGGTTCCAACTGGGCGAGGCATGCATTGAGCAGACCCTCAAAATCGAATGTCAGGCCCCCTGTCTCCCAGGAAACACGGACCTGTTCATCGTCCGGCGCGTCAGCCGCGACAACGGAGCAGCGCTCGGACAGGGAGGCTGATTTTTCGACAACATCCCGAAGCTTCTCCAGCAGCGCTGGCTGTGCGCGGATTTCGACGGCCGGAGCCGTGGCGGGAATCATCCCGGGCAGGTGCCGCCCAATTTCTTCGGCCAGGAACAGTCTCGACAGTTCAGGGAACAGTCTCGACGCGATTGACTGTGTTACACTGACCGTTCTCTCGCGCGATTCCCTCTCCAGCCGGTCAATCGTGTCGGACAGCGCCGTGAGCATTATCTCGACCTCGGCGAATTCGGGAACGCGGCCCGGTGCCGCCTTGTCGTCGCCAGGCGCGTCCCCGGCGGCAGGGGGCAATGAATCTTGAGCCGGCTCAACGCCGACATCCTCGACTGGCAGCTGGCCCAGCAGCAACCGGCGAGAACTGGAATTCGGCGGCGGGGCGGCGCTATCGAAGCGGGGCAGGCTGGAGAGGAATGCCTCACTCATTGATGGCCGCCTTCCGGTCTTCGTTCAGCCAGTCCTGAAGGATTGCGGCAGCATCATCCTGACGCCCCATCGTATAGTCCTTCAGGGATACGAATGGATCAGGCCCGCCGATGCCTCCGCCAGCAGCGAAGAAGTCGTCGCCTGCGGCCCCGGACTGCGCATTTCCGTTCTGGCTGAGCAGCGGCCGGATCACACCGAACGCCAAGACAATGACCACAATGCCAAGCACAAGAATCTTCACGCCCGACCACATGTAGCGCTCAGTGAGCTGCTGGACCAGGCTGGGCGCTTCCACCATTTCCGGAACTTCAGGCAGCTGGAACGGCATGATTTCCACCGTCAGGTCATCGCCACGGCTCGTATCGAGACCGGCGCCTGAAATGATCAATTGCTTGAAATCCTCAACCATCTGCTCTGTCAGCGCGGCTGCGTCAGTGGCCGCCGGATCAATGCCGAGAACCTGATCATTGAGGAGCACGGCAATCGAAATTCTCTCGATGGCGCCGGGCATGGTTTCGGTTTCGGTCCGTGTTTCATTGATCTCATACGATACGTTTTCCGACGAGTTCCTGGCAGTGCTGTTGGATGATCCGCCTGCCTGGCCACTTTCCTGCGGAAGATTGCTTGCTGCCGTAATGCCCGCTGACGTCCCGCCGCTGGATTCGCTGACATCGCCGCTGGAGCGACTGCGAACGACCCGCGAATCGGGATCGAACATGACCGCTGACGTCACCTGGCGGTCGTGACTTACATCCACTGATACTGACACGCGCGCATTGTTCGGCCCGACGCGCGCTTCCAGAAGGCGCAGGATTTTCTGTTCGAGCATGCCTTCCTGCGTTTCCGCCTTGAGGCTCGGCTTTTCAGCGGAGTCGAGGCCGGGACCGGCGAGAATGCCCTTTTTCGAGTCGATCACGGCAACTTCGTCCGGGTTCAGACCCGAAACGGCCAGCGCGACGAGATACTGGATCGCCTGCGCCTGTGCCCCTGACAGGTCTCGCGCTGCGGCAAGCGTCACAGACGCCGTCTGCTTGGGTTCAGAGCGTGCAAATCCGGACCGCAGGCTCGCGCCGATATGAACGCGAACCGACTGAACGCCCGGAATGGCGAGGATTGTACGGGTTAATTCACCCTCTTTGGCGCGCCAGTAGGCGGCATTGTACATTTCGGACGTTACCGAGAAGCCGTTAACCTCATCAAGCAGCTCGTAGCCCTGGACCGATTGCTGCGGCAGGCCTGATTTGGCGAGCGAGAAGCGGACGGAATCGCGATCCTTTTGCGCCACGAAAATCGCGTCGCCCCGAATTTCGTACTGGGTGCCGCGTTTTTCGAGTTCGTCGATGATTTCGCCCGTGCTGGCTGGCTCAAGCCCCGAATAGAGCAGCGTCATCGGCTGTTGCATGGCACCCCGTACGAGGAATGTCATGGCAAGCACGACCCCCAATATGGCGAATGCCAACATCAGTTGCCGCTGCAATGGCAGCGTTCTCAAGGTAGCGATGAAACTCATGACCCGGCAATTCTGTTTATGGCAGCATTACTGCAATGGTTAAAATTAAGCGGGTAATTGTTAACGGTTCCTTTACCCCAAAATTTCATTAACAGCGTTGTGGGGTTTCAAGGCTGAATCGGGTTTTCATGGCGAAGGGCAAGGGAGCAAAAGCGGCAGACGATGCTGCACCGGAGACCGCGCCTGCCGAAGCGAAGGCGGGCGGCGGCATTCTGGGGCTCGCCCTGCTGGCCGTCGGCGCAATCGCCAGTTCTTTTGCGACAGTCTATTTTCTCTCGCCCGCCCCGGCGGAGGAAGTTGCAGTGTGCGAAGCGGACGAATCAGCTACGCATGCTGAATCGGCCATAAAGCCGAATCAGTCTTACGTCGAATTGCGAGATATTCTCATTACGATCGGTAGCGCCCCTGCGACGCGCTACCTCAAAATGAAAGTTGCGATCATCACTGACAGTGGGGACATCTCAACAGTGAACGAGGCGGAACCCGTGCTGATCGATGCATTCACAAATTACCTTCGCTCTGTTGAGCTCAGCGATTTTGAGAATCCCGGCTTTTATTCCCACATGCGGGATCAGCTGGACCGCCGCTCGCAGCTCGTTCTGGGAGGCAGTGTTTCCGACGGTGTCCTGATTACCGAATTCCTGTTGAGATAATACAATGAATTTTGAACCCACCGATATTGCCATTGTCCTGGTGTCGTTCGCGGCCTGCGTTTACTGCTTCGTGCTCAACCGGCGCCTGAAGGCCCTGCAGAACACGAAGGACGGGCTTGGCGCCACGATCATGGCCATGTCGAAATCCATCGCGGCGATGTCGAACTCGACACAGGAAACCCGGTCGCACGTCGGGGAAATGGCCGTTCGGTTGTCGAGCCTGCTGCAGGATGCCAACCAGACCTGCGAGCGGCTGGAAACCCTACAGACGTCGCTGGAAGCCACGCAGCAGAATGCGGTCGACCAGGTGACGGCAACGCAAACAGAGCTTGGCATCATGATGCGGATCATCCTCGATCAGTCGAAGACCCGGATCATGGAAATGACGACGCTGATGCAACGGCTTCGGGATCTGACCGATGCGGCAGGCGACGTGCCGGACGCCGCCGCTGCTGTTCGGATCAAGCAAAAAGCCGTGCCGCATCGGGTAGGTTAGCACCATGAAAACACTCGACAAACGCGGATCCTACGTTCTCCTGTCTCTCGGGTTCCTGTTCGCGATTGGCGCCGCCGTCCGCTTCCTGCCCAGCAGTTTTGCGATCGCGAGCGAGACGCTCCCCGGTGACGTTTCCGAAACCGAAGGCGCTGACCCTGCTGCCGACGCATCGACTGCGGCAGTGAAAGTGGAGCCAATCAACCAGGTCTGCTTTACCGAAGGAACAGCCGCTGCGCTGGCGGCCGACCAGAAGATCATGGAAACCCAGTTCGCCGAACTGACCGATCAGGAATTGTCGCTCCAGGCGCGCCAGCAGGAACTGGACCGTCGGGCGGCTGATCTGGACGCGCTGCAGCAAACGCTCGCGGCGCGCTGGAAGGAAATGCAGACTGCTTCGGATGAAGACCTGATTCATCTCGCCCGGATGTACGGCACGATGAAGCCGGACCAGGCCGCCGCGATTTTCAATCAGATGGACCCTGATTTTGCCGGCAGCTTCCTGCGCCTGATGCGAAGCGAGCAGGCTGGCCTGATCCTGGCCAGCATGGAAACACGCAAGGCCTATGAGGTCAGCCTGAAACTGGCCGAGATGAACGCAGACATCCGGCAGAACGAGACATCGAACTGATCCGCCGCCGTCGCAGCAGCCTGCCTATTCGCTCTCTTTCAGCTTTTCGTGCTCGTCGCGCATGCCGATATAGAGACTGAGGCAACAAACGAGCAGGATCACCGTAAACGGAAGCGCGGCCGTGATTGTGCCTGCCTGCAACGATCTCAGCACGTCCGTGCCGCCGCCATAGAGCAGGGCCGAGGCCGTGAGCCCCAGCATGCATGCCCAGAACACGCGCTGGATGACGGGCGAATCTGTTTTCCCCCCGCTGGTGATCGTATCCACGACAAGGGCACCTGAGTCAGCCGACGTCACGATGAACACGATCAAAAGCAGGATCGCGATACCGGATGTCACCTCGGGGAACGGCATGTCGTGCAGCATTTTGAACAATGTGATGGATGCGTTCGTCATATCGCCTGCAAGCTCGCCGATACCTGATTTGTGCTGCGCAACCGCCGTTTCGCCGAATGCGGAAAACCAGACCACGCAGATCGTGAACGGTGCCAGGAGCACAACCGCGAAATATTCCCGGACCGTGCGGCCACGCGAAATGCGGGCAATGAACATGCCGACAAAGGGCGACCAGGATATCCACCAGGCCCAGTAGAAAATTGTCCAGTCGTGAAACCAGACAATGTCCGTGCGACCAACCCAGTTGGTCAGGGCGGGCGTGTCTTTGACATAATTGAGAAGATTTTCGCCCATGCCCGTGAAGATCAGGGTCGTCGGGCCCGCAATCACCACGAACATCAGCAGCGCGAATGCAACGCCCATGTTGATATTGCTGAGCAGCTTCACGCCGCCATCCAGTCCGCGAAGGACCGATAATACTGCCAGGCCCGTCATCGTCAGGATGAGGAGAATCTGGATCAGGCGGGTTTGCTCGAATCCGAACAGGTAGGACAGGCCGCTCGTCGCCTGGGTCGCGCCGATGCCAATCGTCGTCGCCAGGCCGAATATCGTCGACACAACGGCAAACAGGTCAATTATATGCCCCGGCCACCCCCAGACGCGGTCTCCCAGCAAGGGGTAGAAGGCTGACCGGATGCTGAGCGGCAGCCCCTTATTGTGCGCAAAGAAACCTAGCGAAAGACCGACAATCGCGTAGATCGCCCACGGCGCCAGCCCCCAGTGGAAAATGGTCGCGCTGAATGCCAGTCGTTCGGCAGCCGGCGTGCCAGGGGCGACGGAGAGAGGTGTTCCAAACCAGTCCGTATAATAGGCCAGCGGCTCGGCGGATCCGTAGAACATGAAACCAATGCCGACGCCGGCGGCAAACAGCATCGCGATCCAGGAATGAATCTTGAAATCGGGCGTCGCATCCGCCCCGCCCAGCCGTATCCGCCCCAGCGGACTGATCGCAAGCGCCAGCGAGAACAGGAACACGATCACGGGCGTGATGGCGAAAAGCCAGTCGGCGCTTTGAAGGGTCCATGTCTTCGCGTCCGCCAAGGCCAGATTGGTCGCCTCGGGAAACACCAGCGACACAACCGAGAAGAAGGTCACCAGGCCCGCGCTCATGAAAAACACGGGATTGTGGATATTCAAACCAAGGACTTCGATATTGTCCTGCCCGATTTCATAATCGGTATCGTATTCGGTATTTACGATGGATTCCGCGGAGTCGGGCGTCATCTGTGCGGGCGGTAGATCACTGGTCATGCACGCCTATTGCAGAAATTGTGTCGCTAATCAAAATGTTGATGCACACCAGAAGGTTCTGACCCTGCGGCAACGGGCCAACAATTCCTGTATTTGAGGCCTTTAGGCAACACCCTGAATATTCCCTAATTCCATTGCCACTGAAAACCTTTCTATCATCGAAATAATTCGCTAGCCCGGTCGCCAACCATCAGTCGTGTTTTCTCGCGTCGCGCCGTCGGTGCGCACGTTGATCGGCTGGAACCGACCCAAAAGGTGATTTTGATGAAGAATTTGATGTATGGCGCCTCGCTGATTGCGATCGCCAGCCTTGCCGTTCCGACGGTGCAGGCTCAGGACAGCACGCCCGCACCGGAAACCAAAGCCCGGCGCCTGAAAGCCGTCACCGTAACCGCCACCAAGCGGACCGAAACGGCCCAGAGCATTCCCGTCTCCGTGGTTGCTCTCGGGGAAAGCGAGCTTGATGACCTGGGCGTCAAGAATTTCACCGATTATCTCGTCCAGCTGCCCGGCGTGACAGCCGGGGGATCTGGCCCCGGCCAGGGCACGATCTACATTCGCGGCCTCGCATCGACGACGCCCAACCTCACGACGGCCGGCGTGGCGGGCCTGGCACCGAACGTTGCCCTGTATCTTGACGAGCAGCCGGTGTCGCAGCCTGGCCGCAACCTCGATGTCTATGCAGCGGACCTGGAACGCGTGGAGGTCCTGTCCGGTCCTCAGGGAACGCTCTTTGGTGCAAGTTCGCAGGCCGGCACGGTCCGCCTGATCACCAACAAGCCGCGCCTCGGCGCATTTGAAGCCAAGGTGAAAGCGTCGACCTCGTTCACTGAAGGCGGCGAGATGAGCAACAGCGTCGAAGCGGTCATCAACCTGCCGGTGACCGACAATTTCGCGCTGCGCGGCGTTGTCTATACCGATAACCAGGGCGGCTATATCGATAATGTCGGCGGCACGCTCGACATCAGGGAGTCGGCCCGCTTCCGGCCCGCAGGCACCGTGCGCGACAATGGTACGGTCGTTCAACCGAACCGCGCCGGCTTCCAGGCGGGTGCCGACCTGTCCGGCGTCAATATCATTGCGGCCAACAATGCATCGATCGCCGAGAATGATATCAACGATACGAGTTATCAGGGCTTCCGTTTGAGCGGCCTTTACGAGTTCGATCAGGATTGGCGCCTCAGCGTGTCGCACTCCCAGCAAAACCTCGACTCAGATGGCGTCTTCTTTGCTGACCCGGATCTCGCTGACTACGATATCGTCCGGTTCACCGACGACGAAATCGAGGACAGCTATAGCAACACAGCCTGGACGCTGGAAGGCCGCATCGGCGCGCTCGAAGCGGTCTATACGGGTGCCTTTACCGAGCGCACGACCGACCAGACCGTCGACTATTCCGACTATCTCTTCGTCGGCCAATACCTGCCTTACTATATCTGCGACTATAACGTGACCTATCCATCCGGCGCGCCGTCGGGCACCTGTTATGCGCCGGACCTCAATGTGAAATCGAGCACTGAGACCGAAATCCAGACACACGAATTGCGGTTCAACACGCCGAATGAATATCGCATTCGCGCCACGTTCGGCGGCTTCTTCAGCGATCTCGAGCTGCGCGAGTTGAATGACTTCAACTATCCTGGTTCCACCCAGGTCGCCTATTCGGACGGATCCATCGGTTTCGCGCAGAACTATCCGCTGACCAATACAGCTGTCACCGGCGAGATCGGCAACGCCTCGCCCGGCTATTTCAGCGAGCCAGGACCGTTCCCTGCGGGCGTCATTTTCCGTAATGACGTCAAGCGCACAGACAAGCAGCTGGGAATCTTTGGTGAAGCGACATTCGACATCACCGATCAGTTTGCCCTGACGATCGGCGCGCGTTGGTATGATATTGAAGTAGACCTTGAAGGCAGCGCCAACTCGTCCTTCTTCAACCTCTACCAGGACTCGGACCTGCAGCTGGCCGGCACGAACATCTCGGCCCAGTTCGCCCCGGACAATTCGCTTGGCGCACCCGACAAGGCCGCAACCGACGGGTTTATCTACAAGGTGACCGGCAACTGGACACCGACCGACGACCTGCTGTTCTTCGCGACCTATTCGGAAGGCTTCCGTCCCGGTCTCCTGAACCGTCCCGGCGGCGCAGCCGGCCCCAACGGGTTCACCGTCCCTTATGCGCTTGATACGGACGATGTGAAAAACTACGAACTCGGCTGGAAAACCGAGATCTTCGACAACTCCCTGCGCCTGAACGGTTCGGCCTTCTTTGTGAAGATCGACAACCTTCAGACGACGATCTTCGATCCATCCATCACGAACCTGTTCTTCTCGGACAATGCGGCCAATGCGGAAATCAAGGGCGTGGAGGGTGAATTCACGTGGGCCCCGGCGTCGGTCGACGGCCTGACCGTGGCGGGTGCCTTCTCCTTCCTCGATACGGAAGTGACCGAGGTGCTCACCCCGACCAATGACGTCCTGCTCGGCTCGGAACTGGCCTTTGCGCCAGCCTATCAGGGCAATCTGCGGGCCCGCTATGAATGGGATCTTGAACGCCGCATTGCCGGCTCGTCCCTCACAGCCCATGTCATGCCGCAGATCGTCTTTTCCGACAGCTCGGTGAGCGATATCGTCGAAATCAACAAGGCAGAGATCGATAGCTCGATGACATTGGGCGCCACGCTCGGTGTCACGGCCGACAAATGGACGGCTGAACTGTTCGGCAGCAACCTGACGAACGAATATGCAGAACTGGCGAATAATTTCGTCTTCGACCGCGAGCGCGTCACGCCTGTTCGTCCGCGCACCGTTGGCGTACGGGTCTCGTTCACGTACTAAGACAGACAGCGACTTACTGAGATAGCAGCGCCCTGATAGGATCAGGGCGCTGCATTTCGTTCAGACAGGGATATGATCGACAGGATGACAGACGTTACCGAGCAAGACGCGGCCCTGAAGAACGCACAAACACAAATTCAGGCTGGCAATTTCGCGGCAGCGAGTGACATCGCACGGGCCGTTCTGGCGACCCAGCCCGCACACAAGAATGCCCTCTATATCGCCGCCGTTTGCGCCCGCTATGAAGGCCGCCATGCAGACGCGAGCGCGCGCCTCGCCGAACTGATGACGGTCGCTCCGGATTATGGCCGCGCCCACCAGGAGGAAGGCCACCTGAAGCGCGCGCTGGGCGACACGGACGGCGCCCTGCGGGCCTATGAGCGTGCGACGCGGTTCAATCCCGCCTTGATCGCCAGCTGGACCCGACAGGCAGAATTGCAGGCAATTGCTGGCAACCAGCAGGCTGCTGCAAATGCACGCGCCCAGTCGGAACGCATGAAGGCGCTTCCCCGCGAATTGCTCGCCGTCACAAATCACGTGCATGAAGGCCGGATCTTTCGCGGCGAGGAAATCGCGCGCGCCTTTCTCCGCCAGCACCCGACGCATGTCGAAGCCATGCGCCTGCTCGCGGATATCGGCACACGTCTCAGCGTGCACGAGGATGCCGACTTCCTGCTTGAAAGCGCCATCGAACTGGAGCCCGACAATATCCAGTTGCGCCTCGACTATATCCAGGTCCTGCGCAAACGGCAGAAATACACGCAGGCCCTTGAACAGGCCCGCGCCCTGATGGCGCGCGATCCGGACAATCCGGTATTCCAGTCCCATTTCGCCATCGAGAGCATGCAGGCGGGTGACTATGAAACCGCGCTCGATTATTTCAGCAAGGTCCTGGCAAAACTGCCCGACGACCCGGCGACACTTGTATCCCACGGCCATGCCCTGAAAACCTACGGCCGCAGTGACGATGCGGTCGCCTCGTACCAGGCCGCCGCGCGCGTGGCGCCGGGTCAGGGTGATGCCTGGTATGGTCTCGCCAATCTCAAGACCTATCGTTTCAGCGACGAAGAACTCACGCGCATGGAGGCGCAGGCTGCAGCCCCCGAACTTGACCATCTGTCCCGCATCCACATCGCCTTCGCGCTCGGCAAGGCGTATGAGGATCGCGGCGATCATGACAGCGCCTTCCAGGCCTTCGCGCGCGGGAATGCGCTGAAGCACCAGACGGTGCGGTACACGACCGCGCAAATGCATGCCGAGTTCGATGCGCAGAAAGCGGCCGGTACGGCAGACCTGTTTGATAAACAGGGGGGGAAGGGCAGCTCCGCACCCGATCCGATCTTCATTCTCGGCCTGCCGCGGGCGGGCTCGACCCTGATCGAGCAGATTCTTGCCTCGCACCCGGATGTCGATGGCACGCTGGAATTGCCGAACATCCTGTCACTCGCCCACCGGCTGCGCGGGCGCAAGCAGCTGACCGATCGCCAGCGCTATCCGCGTATCCTGCATGAACTGGCCGCCGACGACCTCAAGGCGCTGGGCGAGGACTATATCGAAAACACGCGCATCCACCGGCAGGGCGCGCCCTTCTTCACCGACAAGATGCCGAACAATTTCAGGCATATCGGCCTGATCCACCTGATCCTGCCAAATGCAAAGATCATTGATGCGCGCCGCAGCCCGATGGATTGCTGCTGGTCGGGCTTCAAGCAGCTCTTTGCCGAGGGCCAGGAGTTCACCTACAGCCTCGATGATATCGGCCATTATTACCGCGGCTATGTCGACCTGATGGATCACTGGCATTCGGTCTTGCCCAAAGGGCGCATCCTCCGCGTCCAGCATGAGGATGTCCTGGACGATCTCGAAGGCCAGGTCCGGCGCCTGCTCGATTATTGCGGGTTGCCGTTTGATCCGGCCTGCATCGATTTTCACAAGACCGAACGAGCCGTGCGTACGGCGAGTTCCGAACAGGTCCGCCGCCCGCTCAACAAAAGCGGGCTTGAACAATGGCGCCCGTATGAGGCACACCTTGACCCTCTGAAAGCCGCGCTGGGGCCAGACCTCGCGCCTGAGGGGGCCCGCACGTGAGCAAACGATCCGAGGACGCCCTGATTGCGCTGCGGCGCATCCAGCGCATGACCGAACTGGCATCCAGGCGCCTGGCCCAGATGGCGGGACTGACGCCGTCGCAGCTGAGCGTCCTGCGCATCCTGGATGAAGGTGGCGAGATCTCTGCCGGCCAGGTCGCTGAGGCGACCCAGCTCAAGCATGCCACGATCACCAGCCTGGTCGACAAGCTGGAAGCGCGCGGCTTCGTGGCGCGGGAAAGGTGCGAAACCGACAGGCGCCGCGTCTGGCTGCACTTGTTGCCGGCCGGAAAGACCGCGCTCGCCAAGGCGCCCGATCCATTGCACGAGACGTTCTCCACGGGCTTCGACACGCTGCCCGACTGGCATCAATCCATGCTCGTATCGGCGCTGGAACGCGTCGTGACCCTGCTTGACGCCGACATGCTCGACGCCGCCCCGGTCCTGGATATCGGCGAACTCGACGAAAAGCCGGCCTGAGCTGAGGCGGCGCGGAGCCTGATACGCTGAAATCATTGGTGACCCCGGCGCGATTCGAACGCGCGACCTACAGATTAGGAAACCACCCCGGGCCTTGTCCCGCGTCGTCATTTGTTGGCGCTGAGTGTCACTAACCACCTGATTTCACTTGTCTTTACTCGACTCTCGTGCGGAGAGGAGATAACTGGAAGTCACCCGAAATCACGCCCGCCAGCTTCCTATATGCTTCCAAATATGGAAACCGCGCCATGTCGAGACTTACAAAACGCGCCATCGATGCAACCCAGCCAGACGACAAGGAGAAGTTTGTCTGGGACGGTGAGCTGAGAGGGTTTGGCCTTCGTATCTCGCCTAAAGGCCGCAAAGTGTTCGTGCTTCAGTACCGCTCCGGCGGACGCACACGGCGAATGACACTCGGCCCCTATGGCGCGCTGACCGTGGATGAAGCCCGCGACCTCGCCAGACAGAACAGGGGCGACGTTGCGAAAGGAGCCGATCCTTCGGCTGCCAGAGCAAAGGAGCGCCGCACGCCAACAGTGGCAGAGCTGTGCGAGAAGTTCCTGAGTGACCATGCTGCTGTGCGCTGCAAGCCCACGACGCAGCGCGAGTACGCACAGTGCTGCCGCAACCACATCATACCAAAGCTCGGCCCCATGCGCGTTACAGACGTCCTGAGGGCCGATGTCGCTGCGCTTCATCAGTCGCTCCACAATACGCCCTATCAAGCCAACCGTGTGCTCGCGGCACTCTCAAAGATGTTCAATCTTGCTGAACTTTGGGGGTTTCGAGAGGAAGGCAAGAATCCGACACGTCATGTCCCCAAATACAAGGAGACCAAACGCGAACGGTTCTTGTCCGCAGACGAAATTGCGCGCCTTTGGGCAACACTCGACAGCCGTGTGGCGGAAGGCACCGAAACCGTGTTCGTCGCATCGGCCTTCAAACTGCTTTTGCTGACCGGCTGCCGATTGTCCGAAATCCGGCTCCTGAAATGGGCCTATATCCAAAACGACACGATGCTACTTCCCGACAGCAAGACAGGCCCGCGCCGGATCGCCATAAGCCCGGCATGTCGCGCGGTCATCGACGCAATCCCAAAGCGCCCCGACAACCCCTATGTCGTTTGCGGTATCATTCCCGGCAATGCGAACACCGATCTTCAGAAGCCGTGGCGGCGCATTCGTAAGGCCGCTGGGCTTCCAGACGTGAGAATACACGACTTGCGTCACACCTATGCGTCTTGGTCCATTGCGGCAGGCCACTCACTATTCCTAACTGGACGCCTTCTCGGCCACACACAGGCGGAGACGACAAACCGCTATGCGCATTTGGCCGACTCAACCCAACGTAAGGCCGCAGAGGCGGTCGACGATTTGATAATGAGTTTTGTCTCACCTCCACCCCAAACCGGAATGCTGCACTAACACCGGAGGTTATTGTGCCGAAAAAGCAGTATGACGAAAGCGAACCGGCTTCGGTCTTCGATACTGAGTTGCGCCAGCCGGTATCTCAAGACGAGCTTGCAGCAATTTGTACGGAATTCGATATCGAAGACTTCAAAGCTTTTTCGTTGCGCTTTCACCAGTGGTCAGCGAACTACCGAAATTCACAAAGACTTTTCCGCGATACGCCGTCGACTAAAGTTTTGGAAGAAAATGCGCGCCACATTGAACTCGCAGCTCAGGCACTAGCAAACGAGCTTTCTAAGACAGGGTCAATTTTATTGAACGCCCTTACTGTGATTGAGGCCGAATGCCCAACGGGGGCCTCGAACCCGGAATCAAGCGAACCACACAACGCCGCACCTATTCAATCCGGCACAGGCTGGACACGCTTCGATCTGAACGCTTTCAATGTCGCGCTTATCCAATTGACCCGGCGCGCTACACAACTTCGAGAACAATATTCGGGCAACTATGCAGACGGCCTAAAGAAGAACCCGGCCTTCGACATGGATAGGAGGGTCCTTATTTTGAACATCCGAAACTTTTGGGAGACCGAACTTAGCAGACCATTCAAGAGGCGGATTGAACCACGAGAAGACGAGCGCGGTCGCCGGATTGCCACGCCGCTGAACGACGCTTCGAAATTCACGGTGTTATGTGCTCAGTCCATCGATAAGGCACTAACAGTCGACATTATCGATCAGCTAATGAAGGACAATATCGAAGCCGCTTTATCGAAAAATGCCAAGCAGGGGATTATTGGTCCCTAAGCGGAATTCTTTTCCCCTGTGACTACTGGAGTCATACCTGCGATCTCGGGGTCATGAGGTTACGCATAGTGCGAAACCAAGCATGACTTAAGGAGCCGCATATGGCCCTCAATAAGCCCTTACCAAAACCTGAATTCAAATTGCTCGCAGAAAAGCAGGCGGCAAAATTACTCGGACTGTCTGACCGAACACTCCGGAACTGGCGCGTCCGTGGCGGCGGCCCGCCATACGTCAAAGTCTCGCCCCGATGCATTCGGTATCGCGCTGCGGACCTCGAAGCCTGGGCCGCAGGAAATCTGCGCAAGAGCACATCCGATCTCGGAATTCTCAACATGCTGAAATGAGTTTTTGCCCGGTCGGGGCTAGCCGCAGCGGCCGGGATTTTTGGAGGCGGATGTCTTCAAGGGAGCCGAGCTCGCTCGGCTCCCAACAAAGACGGCTTGCCGTCTCCAAAAACAAAAGCGGCTTCTGCGCGAAGCGCACCTTCAACAAATCACACAACGAATGAAAGAAGACACGAATGACCGTAATTGGAAAATTCCGACACACACGCGCTCAAGACCCACTCTCAGAACTAATAGGTCAAATCCACACCCTTACCTTTGATGGCAAACTGGCAATCATTCGGGAAAGCGCTTCCGACAAGCCAAACGCCCCAAGTCACCGCATCTACCTACTGGATGAAAGCCGAGGTCGTTTTGAAGTTGGCGCGGCCTGGACCCAAAAAATCAAAAGAGGCGCTCGTGAAGGCGAGGAATTCCTCTCGGCAAACATCGATGATGAATCCTTTGCCAAACCTCTGAGCTTCGCCGTGTTCCAGCATGACGAAGACAGTTGGTCAGCCACATGGCGTCGCCGCCTATCAAACGCACAATAAGGAGTAACTGTGGAAGGGGGTCCATGTACCACCCCCTTCTACAAATACATCTCATGACTGACGATACTTTCACCATCCTCCGCTCTGGATTCGACACGCTAGAAATCGCTTATCGCTGCGCCATTCCCGAGGCATTTTTGTTCGCGGTTGGTGAAGCAAAACAGAAGGCGGAACTCTCCCGCAAAGAAGAACCGCTCTCCTATCTCGGCGAAACATTTCTCGTTGGCGCGTCGGGAGCATCAGGAGGCTACGCGTATGTCATCAATACGGGACCTACAAAAGCAATCTGGTGCTTCCGCTCCAAGGTCGCCTCGCCAAGTGACCCTTGGAGAGCGCGCGTTAAAATTCGTTCTTACTGCCTAGCACTGAAAGGACTGATCGCAGCAAAGAATGAATGCGACCAATTCCTCATAACTATCGGTGCGGTTTTTGATTCCAACGATGCACGTGTTTCCAGGGCGGACTATGCCGTTGACGTCTACTGCCCGCAGTTCAAAGCCATTCCTGAAAATTTCGTCGTTTCAGCTCGAACGACTAAAACTGAGATTATCGAAAGAAGCTCCACCGGTGATCGCTGCAATTACCTTCGAATTGGGAAATTGCCGGGAAAACAATTATGCGTCTATGATAAAGGCTCCAAGATAAAATTAGATAATGACTTGATTTGGAAAGCAATATTCGAAAAGGCGTTTGCAACTAGCGGGATTCCCTATTGTAAAGCGGGTCAATTGAATGGCGTTTGGCGATTCGAATTAAGGACGGGTTCAAAGTATCTAACTCAAGCGCTGGGAATTCGGAGATGGGACAAATTCATTTCCGACCACAAAAGCGCATTGCTTTCGATCATTCGTGCTATCTCTCTAAGAGTTCCTAGCGCCGATACTAACCGAGCGAGATGGTTGCCCGATGTCCGATGGAATGCGCTGGAATCTCATATAATAAGGCAGCTCTCGACGGAGCCCTTTGGTGAGCTACCTGCTGAAATCCGCAAATTGTTGAAGGACGAATTTCTTACGGGAATCTATGCCCAGATAGCTGGGTGCCTGCTCACCACAGCAGCCGCCGAAAATGTCTGCCAAGACAAGTTGGGTGCCTTTGTGGGCCAAGTATCACTACGCTCATTAGAGACCTTACTTCACAACGAAAACCTCGCCACCGAATTGTCAAAACGTCGACAGCGCGTGAACTGGCATTTGGGGGCTAGCGCTGCTTAGCGTTCATATCCTCATAATTTTCATCAACGCATGTTGCGTCTAATTCGAGCAACTCCGGACGCATTTCGGGTTGTGGTCAAACCGGGCGAAATACTCTATCTAAAATTGAAGGTGATTTTCTGAATGGAGGCACTAATTGGAAACGGTACACAATCCTGACCGATCCATGGCTGATCTGCGCCAAATCCTTTCACAAGGCCGAAAGCGAATCGGATTGCTAGTTGGAGCTGGCGCGCCGCTCTCTATCAGAATTGATGAGACTGGAAATTTAAACCCATCCGGGAGCCCGTTAATTCCCGATATGAATGCGCTTACTCATCGCGTGATTGAAGCACTCGAGCCAAATTACCGCGCCGTGGCACAATCAATCAGGACTGACCTCGGCGAAAACTCTAATATCGAGCTCATTTTATCGAGAGTGCGTCTTCTTCAGCAAGCTATTGGAAGTTCAGAGGTTGGTGGCCTCAATAGCGAAGGCTACGCTGAACTGGGTAGTCTCATCTGCACTAATATTGGGCAGGTTGTTGGCGCTGTTTTGCCCGAACAGCGCACAGCTTACGGTGAGTTGGTTTCTTGGATTGGGGGCACCCTTCGGCCACATCCAATTGAAATTTTTACAACTAACTACGACTTGCTATTTGAGGAAGCTTTCGAAGTTGCTCGCGCGCCATATTTCGACGGATTTTCCGGTGGAACCGCTCCATTTTTTGACCCCGTGACAGTTGCTGGAGACGATCTTCCCTCCCGGTGGTCACGCCTTTGGAAGCTTCACGGATCCGTGGGTTGGGCCATCGAGAAGAATGCTGTAGTTCGCGGACGAGGCCGAGAAGCCACGCAGCTCGTATATCCAGATCACCTCAAGTATGATTTGACGCAAAAGCAACCTTACGCGTCGCTGTTTGAGCGGCTGAAAGACTTCCTTCTTACGCCTGACACTCTACTACTTGCGACCGGGTTTTCATTCCGTGACGCGCACGTCTGCGCCGTTTTGGATGAGGCCCTAGCCATGAATGCCAATGCGTCTGTTTTCGGCTTCCAGTATAATCACCTCGAAAACGAGGAGCCCATCTGCAAACTGGCATACAATCATCCCAACCTCTCCGTCTACGCAGCGGACAAAGCTGTCATCAATGGAGTTGCAGGAGCTTGGCGCCCAGGGGAACTCCCGAAAAACTGGGCGGAAATTCGGGCAAGCTTTTGGGGGGCTAGAGCTCCAAACGAATCGCCAGTTTTCTTACTCGGTGACTTTGCAAAGTTTGCGCGCTTCTGTGCTCTCTCACAGGCAAAAGAGTTATCCGCCCGATCCTCGCCGCCCGAACTTGACGATATAGTGGCAGCACCAGATGCCCCCTCGACGTTGTCCGTCGATGGCTGAGACAGACCCAACATTTCTAGGACGAGTTAGTTCTGTGACGGGGGCGTCCGTTACAGTCGCTCTCGCTCCGTCACTGGCGTCTGGTTTGGCAATAATCAGTGGCAGAACATACCGGGTGGGCCAAGTAGGCAGCTTCGTTCGCATCCCTCAGGGTTACCAAGACCTATTCGGAATAGTCATCGAGGTCGGAGCGTTGGGAGAAAAGGGCGGATCCAAATTTCCCGATGCCGGGAAAGACAGATGGATGCGCGTTGAGCTTGCTGGAGAATCGATCGGTGAGCGATTCGAACGCGGACTCAGCCAACACCCTAATATCGACGATACGGTGCATATCGTCACTGAGAGCGATCTAAAAAAGATATACGGCGATAAGGGAGCGGACCAAGTTGTAATTGGCAGCCTTTCCAGCGCAGAAAACATCTCCGTAAGCTTATCATTGGATGCTCTCGTTACTCGCCATTCTGCAGTTCTAGGATCGACTGGGTCCGGTAAGTCAACTGCCGTCGCCAGCCTACTTCGATCTTTGATTGCTCCTTCCGACGGCGGACTAGGATCGCCCGGTGCCCGAATATTGCTGCTAGATATCCATGGAGAATATTCGTCAGCGCTAGCTGATCTGTCGACTGTTTACAGCGCCACTCCAAAACCGGGAGAGCAAAACCTACACGTACCGTTTTGGGCCTTGGATTCGAGTGAGTTGCTTGATCTTACGGTTGGGTCTTTGAGCGACCCTCAAGAGACAGCCTTCAGCGACGAAGTTTTCCGGCTAAAGGCAGAGAGCATTGCTGCCCATCCTCTGCCTGGCTTAGATCCGGTGTCATTAACCGTCGACAGCCCTGTTCCATTTAGCTTGAAGAAACTCTGGTACAATCTTCTGAACTTCGAAACAGCGACCTATACAGGTCAACAGCGCGACGTGCCGGCCCTTGAAGTCGCCGGTGACGCAGATTCGCTCACTCCCCCAAGATACACGCCACACGCCATGGGAGCGGCTGGCCCATTTCTCAATCCAGCAGCAAAGGGTATTCGCCGGCAATTGAACCAACTTCGCTCACGGATGCTGGATAGGAGATATGATTTTCTGCTGCACCCCGGACCTTGGGAGCCCGATCTCGATGGTGGCGTGAGCGAAGACCTTGATGTGCTACTTCAGGGTTGGCTGGGTCACGACAAACAGATCACTATTTTGGACCTATCCGGCGTCCCCAGCGATTTTTTGGAACGCATCATTGGTTCCATTTTGCGCGTGGTATACGACGCTTTGTTCTGGAGTCGCGAAAAGACCGAAGGAGGCGTGCTGCGGCCATTGCTTGTCGTTATGGAAGAAGCGCACCGTTACTTAGGCCCCGAAAATACACAGGTAGCATCAGGCATTGTGAAGAGAATCGCTAAAGAGGGCCGAAAGTACGGTATCGGCGCCATGTTGATTTCTCAGAGACCCGCTGAACTGGATGAGACGATACTTTCCCAGTGCGGGACGCTCGTTGCTCTGAGACTTTCAAATCCTGCTGATCGGGCTAGAGTAAAGGGCTCGTTGCCTGACAACCTATCCGGACTCATGGATTTGCTGCCCGTGCTCCGAACAGGCGAAGCAATTGTGGCGGGCGAAGCGGCAAGTCTGCCTGTGCGCTGTAGAATTAGAATTCCTGAGCCAAAGCACCGGCCAAACAGTGCAGACCCGGAAGTCACAGAATCTTGGAAAACTCGGCGAGTCGCGGAGGGGTATGATCGAGTTGTGGCTTCATGGAGGTCTCAAAGTACGACAGCAGTCGCTGTGCCCGTCGAGATCACTCGAGCATCAATAGAAGAAGCACCTACAGACGAAAGTGACTCCAATGGATAGAGTTCCGATTTCATCCACTAACATAATTTCCATCGGTTATGATGAGCCAACAGAAACTCTAGAGGTCGAATTCGGCAGCGGTCAAATTTACCAATACTACAATGTTGGTCCGCAGTTACATGAGCAGCTGATGGCCGCGCCTTCAAAGGGTCAATTCCTGAACGTCTATATCCGAAATGCTTATCCCTATTCGCGTGTAGGCTAATTAGTCTCGAACCGACTAATGGCTTCGAATACAGAAGAAGCGCTTGGCGCTCGCTTTCCCACAATTCGTCTACTCTAAGCCAAACACAAAAAGCATAGATTCGACCACACCGACGAATATGCGCGCGAAGAGTGCGCCCGCCTACTAGCTCATTGCTTAGTCCCAAAAATATTGAGACGTGCTTCCGATTTGCTTCCAAATTCCGGCCCTCATCAGACCTCGAGGCAACCCGGTTACATAATAGGCTGTTTTTATTCGATTAAATGGTGACCCCGGCGCGATTCGAACGCGCGACCTACAGATTAGGAATCTGTTGCTCTATCCTGCTGAGCTACGGGATCACTGGGGCAGGCTATACGGCATGACGGGGCGGGATTGAAGCCTTTGTGGTGGTTTTCGGAGCGTGGCGGCGTGCTATGACAGGGCGGGGCAGCGGCGCGGGGCCGGGGCCAGTGCGGGAGGGCCGGGGCGTGGCATGGGGGTGGCAGGGCCTGCTGATGGCACTCGCGGCGCTGGCCGCCTGCAGCGCGCCCGATCCGCTGGCCGATACCCAACCTGGCGAACAGGGCCGCGTGGTGCGCGTGATTGATGGCGACGCGCTGGTGCTGGACACCGGGCAGAGCGTGCGCCTGGTCGGGATCGAGGCGCCGGCGGGGCCTTACAAGGACCGCACGGGGGCGCCTTATTTCAAGGAGTCGCGGCGGATGCTGGAGGACATGGCGCTGGGGCGCGAGGTGCAGCTGTTCTATGCCGGGCTGACGCGCGACCGGTATGACCGGGCGCTGGCGCATGTGGTGACGACGGACGCGCTGGGGCCGGACCTGTGGCTGAATCGGGAGATGGTGGCCCGTGGCGGGGCGCGGGTGCGGGTGTATCCGGATACGGCGGGGGCGAATGACCTGCTGCTGGCGCCGGAGGCCGAGGCGCGCGCGGCGAACCGGGGCCTGTGGGCGACGACAGCCTACCGGATACCGGCGGCGACGGACCTGCCGGAGCCATTCGAGAAATTCCAGCTGGTCGAGGGCGTGGTGGACGGGCGGCTGAGCACCGAGGAGCAGGGCGCGTCGTGCGAACTGGGCCTCACCGGATCGGCGCTGACACTGGAGATCAAGCGGAGCGCGGCGGCGCTGTGCCAGGTGCAGGCGGGCACGCCGGTGCGGGCGCGGGGCTATGTCCATGGCGGCAAGCTGGAAATCGGCCACACGCTGAACCTGGAGACGCTGGCAGGCGATTAGGCGGCGGGCATTCACAAGCGGCCTGGTTTGCCCGATACAAGAGAAACGCATCCAGCCGGGAGAGACGCAATGGTGGGCACTTATATCCTGATCGGCCTTGGGGTCCTTGTCCTCGGCGCGGTCGTGCTGATCTATAACCGCCTCGTTGCGAAGCGGCAGATGGTCAAGAATGGCTGGGCCGATATCGACGTGCAGCTGAAACGCCGGACCGACCTGATCCCGCGCCTTGTCGACACGGTGAAGGGCTATGCGGCCCACGAGAACACATTGTTCGAGGATGTCGTGGCCAAGCGCGGCGAAGCGCTGGCGGCGGGCGACGACCCGCAGGCGCGCGGGGCTGCCGAATCGGCCCTGTCGCGGCCTGTGGCGCGGCTGGTGGCGGTGGCCGAGGCCTATCCGGACCTGAAGGCGAACCAGAACTTTCTCGACCTTCAGAACGAGCTGTCCGACACCGAGAACAAGATCGAGATGGCGCGGCGCTTCTTCAATGGCGCGGTACGCGAACTGAACACGACCGTTGAGAGCTTCCCGGCGAATGTCATGGCCGGCCTGTTCGGTTTCCGGACGAGCGCCTTCTTCGAGATCGAGACAGCCGACCGCGCCCTGCCCTCGGTCGACTTCAAGGGGGAATAGCCTGTGCTGATGCGCCCCCTCCTGCTCGCGCTGTTCCTTGCGCTCACCGTGGCGACGGGGGCGATGGCCGAGGAACGGATCAACCGGTTCGATGTGGACATCACTGTCCAGACCAATGGCGATATCGTGGTCAGCGAAACGCTGGCCGTCACATCGGAAGGTTACCAGATACGGCGCGGGATCTTCCGGCTGCTGCCAAAGTATTATTCCGATGAGGGCGCCAAGCTGCCCTATGACTACACGATCCTGAGTGTCAGTCGGGATGGCGCGCGCGAGCCCTATTCAACCTCATCCGACGGGAATGCGATGGAGGTTCGGATCGGCGATGCAGATGTGTTCCTGCAGAATGGCGAGCACACGTATGAACTGACCTACCGAGTCAAGAACCAGGTGCGGTATTTTCCAGACCATGACGAAGTCTACTGGAACGCGACCGGCAACTATTGGGACTTCCCGATCGATGCCGCGACAGCGACCGTGACGTTTCCGCCGGGCGCCCGGTTCACGGACTACCAGGCCTATACCGGCGGGCTCGGCGAAAGCGGTTCAGACTATACCGACAGCCTGACGGGCAGCACGCTGTCGTTCAGCACGACCCGGGTGCTGCAATCAGGAGAGGGCCTGACCGTCGCCGTGGGCGTCGAGAAAGGCCTGATCGACCCGCCGTCGAGCGCGGACCAGACGCGCCGCTGGTGGCAGCGCAACGGCTCGCTGGCGATCCTGCTCGCGTCACTGCTGGGCGTGTTCGGCTTCTCGTGGCGCAATTTCGACAAGGTCGGACGCGACCCGGTGAAGGGGCCGGTGTTCCCGCGCTACGCGCCGCCGGAAGGCTATTCGCCTGCGGGGGTCCACTATATCTATTACCGCTCACTGACGGGTCACAAGGCGCTGATTGCCACCCTGATGAACCTTGCCATCAAGGGCCACCTGAACATCGAGGCGGGCAAGAAAAAGCAAACCACGCTGACGCGAACGCCGGAGACGGAAAAGCCTGCCACGCTGGCGCCCGAAGACCTGAAACTGGAAGCCGGGCTGTTCCGCAGTGATAACGAGCTGACGCTGGGCAAGAAATATGATGCGAAATTCACGGCCGCCTACATGAAATTCCAGCAGGCGCTGTCGCGCGCCTATGGCAGCCAGTATTTCAAATGGAATATCGGCTACTCCATTCTCGCGCTGCTTTTGTCAGGCGGCGCCGTGGCGCTGGCGATCACGCAGGCGACGGTCTGGACATGGTGGCACACGGGCGTGGTGATATCGCTGGCGGCGCTGAATGGCTGGTTCATGTACCTGATGCCGGCGCCGACCCGGAAGGGCCAGGCCGTGCGCACCGAGATCGAGGGCTTCAAACTGTATATGGAGACCGCGGAGAAGCTGCAGCTGAACGCGGTGGAAGTCGGCAGCGAAGCGCCGCCGCCAATGACGACCGAACGGTATGAAACCTTCCTGCCCTATGCCGTGGCGCTGGGCGTGGAAAAACCGTGGACGAAGCATTTCGAACGGCTGATCCCGGAAGAGGCCGCTGCCTACAATCCGGCCTGGACGAACATGTCGTCGGGCGGTTTCCGCAATATCGGCGAGATGACCAATGGCATTGTCAGCACGATGAGCTCGGGCGTGTCGAGCTCCCTGCCCCAGAGTTCCAGCTCGTCGGGATCAGGCGGGGGCGGATCCTCCGGTGGCGGCGGCGGTGGTGGCGGTGGCGGCGGCTGGTAGGCCTAGGCGTTCGGGATGAGGCCGGAGGCGACGGGATCGCCGGTGATTTTTTCAAGTGCGCGGCGCAGCTTGCCGAGCGCCTGGGACTCGATCTGGCGGACCCGTTCCTTGGAGATGCCAAGTTCCTGGCCGATCGTTTCCAGCGTGACGGACTCCTCGCACAGGCGCCGCTGCCGGATGATATGCGTCTCGCGTTCGTTCAGGGCCTTCAGCGCATCGGCGATCCATTCCTTGCGGCGGTCACCATCGCGCCGGGCCATGACCTGCTCCTCCGGTATCGCGGACTCGTCGACGATGAGGTCCTGCCACTGGCCGTCGCCCTCGGCCGCCATGGGCGCGTTGAGCGAGCGGTCGGACGCGGACAGGCGCGAGGCCATGGATTCGACATCGCGCATGGGCACGCCGAGATGCTCTGACACCCAGGCCATGTTTGTCCGGGTCATCACGCCGTCATCGGTATCGTCGATCTGGGCGCGCAGGCGGCGGAGATTGAAGAACAGGGATTTCTGGGCCGCGGTCGTGCCGGTGCGGACAATCGACCAGTTGCGCAGGACATAGTCCTGGATAGCGGCGCGGATCCACCATGTGGCATAGGTGGAGAAGCGGACTTCACGCGACGGTTCGAACCGGCCCGCTGCCTGCATCAGGCCGACATTGCCTTCGGAGATGAGGTCGGCCATTGGCAGGCCGTAATTGCGGAAGCGCGTCGCGATCGACACGACGAGGCGCATATAGGCCGTGGTCAGTTCGTGGAGGGCGGTTTCGTCTTCCTGTTCGCGCCAGCGGCGGGCAAGGTCGAGTTCATGCGCCTGTTCAAGCATGGGCGCTTTCATCGCCGTCTTGACGAAGCGACGGTCGGCGGGGCCATTCGAATCATAGGCGCTGGCCATATCGGACTCTCCTGTTGGATAAACAGTCTACGCGGCGCGGGGCCGGTTGGATCAGGCGCGGCGCCTGTTTTTTCGCCCCGGACGCCGGATCCGCCCGCCGCAGACCTTGACCATGACGGCGTCGCGGGCTTAGATTTTTCTGGAACAATTCCAGAACGGAAAGTCCCTGACCCATGCCTGACAGCGCCCTTGACGAGCTGACAGATGCCAGCCTGCCGCAGACGCGGGCGGGCGAGATTGCGCGCGGCACGCTGCGCCTGCTGGCGGGGCACGGCTATTTCGGCGTGACGGAAATGACCCTGGCGAACAATCGCCGGGCGGATATTGCCGCCGTGGGACCGGCTGGCGAGATCGCCATGGTGGAGATCAAATCCTCGGTGGCGGATTTCCGGGCGGATTCGAAATGGCCGGACTACATGCCCTTCTGCGACCGGTTCTATTTCGCCGTGATGGCGGACTTCCCGCAGGACCTGATCCCCGAGGCGGCGGGACTGATCGTGGCCGATGCCTTTGGCGGGGCGGTGATACGCGAGGCTATTCCCGACAAGCTGGCGGGGGCGCGGCGCAAGGCCGTGATGCTGCGCTTTGCCCGGCTGGCGGCGTCCCGCCTGCAGGCCGGGCAGGATGCGGGCTGGACGGCGGCACAAGTCTCGCATACCTGACGCCTCAGATGAGCCACGCCTATCCCCTTGCCCGCAATATCACCGAAGCGCTGGACCCCGGCGCCAAGGCCGCGCGCACGCGCGCCGATGCCGAGGCCATTGCAGGCGGCCTGAAGGTCGAGTCGCTGCACACCGAATGGCTGAACCTGAGCGAGGCCGATGCCGACGTGCAGATGGTCGCCAATGCGGGCGGCATCGCGCACGGCTTCCTGCAGCGCTATGAGGACGACAAGGGCGCGCCAGTGGTGGCGGTGACCTATTGGCGGCTGGTGGACGAAGCAAAGGCAATGAGGCCTGCGAAAGCGCCCCCGCCCGAACCGGCGCCGGAACCGACAGAGGCCGATCATACCGACGATCTCTATTTCCGTTCGGGCCGGACCAAGCCGTCACGGCGCAAGCGCTGGGTCGACCCGCGCCAGATGGACCTGTTTGCCGAGGCGGACGAGGCCTAGGCCTCGACGAGGCTCCAGCCGCCCTTGCCGGTGAGCTTGCGGACGATCAGGTAAAGCAGGAGCCCGACCGGGCCGAGCATCAGCGTGAAGAAGAGACATGGCACGAGCGCCAGGTGCGGCACGCCGCGGCGCCGGGCGTCGCGCGCCTGCCACGCCCCGACGAAGAGATCGAATACAAGATAGTGCGACCAGCCGACCAGGATGCCGAGCGGATGGGAGAAGAGCTGGGACACGCCCGCGGCGCTGTTGAAGCCGCCGCCCTCGGCGCCCATGCCGAAGCCGAGCGCCATGACCATCACCACGATGTAAAACACGCCGAGGCCAAGCGGATAGAGGCCGGAATGGACGAGCGCCTGCGTGATGTTCGCACGCGGCAGTACGGCCAGCAGGAGCCATGCCGGCAGGACGCTGAGATTGATGAGCGTGTACAGGGTTTCGTAATTCATGCTTGTCCCCTCCCTTTTGGGCCATCCTGACGCGGCGGGGACGCGGGCGCAAGGCATTCGCGCCTGCGCGTGCGGCGCCTGTGAGGGCGCTTCCGGGCAGGTGCGGATTTTCGGGGCTGAGGGATGGGTCAGGTGTGCGGCAGAGGGAGGTTCGCCAGCCCTGCGCTTGCGCTTGGGCCTGCTGCGGGGCAATCGCGGTGCGATTGCTGATCCCTTCGCAGCCCGGGCATGCGCCGGGAATACGGATTTGTTGCGTCATCGCCGCCGAGGGCGCGCGCCAGCCGATCCGAGACGGGTGCACGAACATGGGCCGCACCCGGCGCATCCTCGACCCAGCGGACATGGACATTGCCATATTGGTCTGTCGCGATCAGCAGGCCCCGGCCCGTTGCCTGACGCCAGCGCTCGATCCCGCGCAGCTGCCACCAGAGCCACGGCCAGAACAGGACCATGACATGGGCATAGAGATGGGCGTAGAGCGGATTCATGCCGCGTATTATACGCCGGGGGCGGAGGTGGGGGATAAGTTTACGGGAATGCGTGTGGGGGCGACAAGTTTCGGGTGCCACGTTGAGGGAAAGCACCACTCTGATAAAAGCTAACCTCAAGTTGTAGGGAATCGCGTATAGTCTGCGGGTGGATAGAATGGGGGCGACAGGGGTTGATGAGAAAGAAGCGAACATTCGCAACAAGATCAGCAGGGGGAAGTTCACCGCAGCTTTCTTGTTGCAATGCTTGAGCGCGATAGACTCTTCCACCCTGTCACGGGAAGTGTAACAGCCGTCGTGCTCATGCTGCTTTGTGCTGGCTTGGTCAGCCATGCCGATCACTATCACGCCAATCGCCAAAACTACGAATATAACGAACCCAATGCTGTTGAGGCGGCACCCCCTTTCCTGAGGCCAAGCAGCGGTGCCAAAGCAATCGCCCGCGAGACCAATGAACAACCTGGCTATGATCCAGATTTGCGGTCTCAGGAACGGATGGCGGACGCGGCTTGGGCGGCTGTATATTCGAGTTTGGCCGGTTTGTTCTTGATCGGTCTTACCATCCACTTCGCCCGAATGGCTTGGCTAGCGGCAAAGGAATCCGCCGCTGCTGATAACGCGGCTTTGGAATTGACTCGCACCCAACTTTCAGAGGCGAGACTGGCTGCTTCTGAGCAGGCCGACCAAATGAACCGTCAAGTTTGGGCCACGCAAGACACCGCTAGGGCAGCTCAAAGACACGCAATGATCACTCAGGATGTCGCGGCGCGACAAAGCCGCTGCTACATTGAGCCTATCGGCGGGACGTTCATAAGACCCGACCCAGAGACCGCTACGCTTCTCACGGACTACTCCAAAATTGAAATCAAGTGCGTGAACCACGGGTCTTCCATCGGTAAAGAAATTTACTGCTTGTACGAAGTCGAAGTCATTGACCTCGACAACCGAACTGGAACGCTGGGCTGGCGAGAGTTTGAACCAGAGTTCAAAAGCGGCCACCCAAACGTCGCGCCTAAATCTGATTTTTCCATCAGTCTTGAGCTCAATGCAGTGCAGCGAGTCGAAGAGGTTCCTTACGATGGGCGCAGCTTGGTGCTCGTCCGAGGCGCTGTGTACTATCGGGATGTGTTTGACGAAGAGTTTCGTAGCGGGTTTGTCTTGCTCGCGCTTTTCCCTATCAATAGCGGCCTTGTCGCCCGAGAAATTCCTTTCGGTATGTCCCAGTCCTCTCAGGACAGGCCGACCTTCGAACGAGTGTATCCCACTGAGGAAAATCAGTAATCGGTACCTTTAACCACGCCCGCACCCTAGGGCAGCGCGGCTGCGTCTCTCTCTTGGTGCGCTTGCTACATAAGTCCGCAGAACAGGACCATGACATGGGCATAGAGATGAGCGTGAAGCGGGGTATGGCGGCGAATAGAGGCCGGGCCCCCTGCCTCACGGTGATGGCTTGCGCCGGGCGGGCAATCGGGCTGGAGTGAGGGGATGGACAGTCCTCCCGAAGCCGCCCCGATACAAGAGCCCACACCGCCCAAACACTTGTCCAATCCAGACCTTTACGTGCTGTCGGCCGCGACAGCCGTGGTGACGGCGAATGCCTATTATATCCACCCGATCATCGCGGTCGTGGCCGACGATTTCGGCATCAGCCATGCGATGATCGGCATGGTGCCGGCCTTCAACCAGATTGCGCTGGCGCTGGGCATCTTGCTGTTGCTGCCGCTGGGCGACTGGGTGAGCAACCGGCGGCTGACCGGGATTTTTGTCGCGGCGCAGTTCCTGTCGGTGGCGGTGATGGCGTTCGCGCAGGATTACTGGCTGTTCGTGACCGGCTCGACCGTGCTCGGCTTCTTCACCATCGCGCCCTACCTGTTGCCGACCTATGTGTCGAAACGCGTGGCGCCGGGCGACCTTGGCAAGGCGACGGCGATCATCACGACGGGCATCATTGCCGGCATATTGCTGGCGCGCGCGGGCGCGGGCGTGATGGGGCAGTATTTCGGCTGGCGCAGCGTGTATTTCGTGGCCGCGGCGCTGATGCTGGCCGTGACCGTGGTGCTGCCCCTGATCATGGAGAAGCGCGATTCCCGCACCGTGGCCGCGCCGGGCCAGAGCTATTTCGGGCTGATCGCCTCGATCGGGCCGATCATTCGCCGGAACCCTGAAATCCTGCTGTCGGGCACGATCCAGGCGCTGGGCTTCGGCATTTTCCTGTCGATCTGGATGGGCCTCGGCCTGCACCTGACCAGCCCGGAGATGGGCTATGGCGTCGACGTGGTCGGCTACCTGGCGCTGTTCGCGATCTTCAACCTGTTCACCACGCCGCGCCTTGGCGCATGGGCCGACCGGGTGGGCCCGCGCCGGGCACGGCTGACGGTGGCCTCGACGCAATTGTTCGGCGTGGCGCTGTTGTTCTTCTTCGGGAGCAGCCTGTTTCTGTTGATGATCCCGATCGTGATCATGAATGTGGGCGGGCCGCTGATCGATATCTGCAATCGCATGACCTTCCTCAACAAGGCGCCCGAGATCCGCACGCGCCTGATGACGGTTTACATCGTGATGATGTTCATTGGCGGCGGCGCGGCGAGCTGGGCCGGGACGACGGCCTATGACCTGGCCGGGTGGCACGGCAATGCGATCCTGGCGCTGTGCATGTCGATCTGCCTGTGGACGCTGAGCTTCCTGAGCGTGCGGGGGGAAGACAGAGGCGCGAAGACATGACGCCGCTGGCGGGCCGGTTACTGGCGCTTGCCTCGGCGGCCGTCGACGCGGGCGCGCGGATCGTCTTCATTGCCGGGCCGCAGGGCGTCGGCAAGTCGACCGCCATGGCCACGCTGACGGCGGCGATCCCGGGATCGGTCGCGCTCGCGCTGGACGACTTCTACCTGACACGCGTCGCGCGGCAGGCGCTTGCCCGCAACGTGCACCCGCTGTTCGCGACGCGCGGGCCGCCGGGCACGCATGATGTGGCATTGCTGATGGAGACGCTGACGCGCCTGATGGCGGCCGGGCCGGATGAGCGCATTCGCGTGCCGGTCTTTGACAAGGCGGCCGATGACAGGCGGGCTCAGGCTGACTGGACCGTGGTGCCGGGCGCACCGCGCGTGATCTTCCTCGAAGGCTGGCTATTGGGCGTGGCGGCGGACCCGGCAGCGGCGGAGGCGCCGCCGCTCAACGCGGTGGAGGCGGAGGATCTGGACGGCACGTGGCGGGCGTACCAGGAGGCGCAGCTGGCCGGGCCATATGCCCGCCTCTGGGACATGGCCGACGCGTTTATCTATCTCGATGCGCCCGGCTTTGCTTCGGTGCATGACTGGCGGATCGAACAGGAAGAAACGACGATGGGCCTCGCGCCCGGCACGCTGGACGCGGCCCGGCGCGACTGGGTTGCCGGTTTCATCCTGCACTACCAGCGGCTGACCGAGCGGTTGCTTGACGGCGAGCGGCGGCCCGGCGCGGCGATTGCCGTGGACCGGTTCCGGCACCCGGAATGAGGCCTAAACCCGCGCTTTTACAGCTTCTGCGACCGCTTCGGCGGTGATGCCGAAATGCTTGTAGAGTTCCTTGTAGGGCGCGCTGGCGCCGAAGCTGTTCATGCCGACAAAGCCGCCATCATGGCCGATCCAGCGGTCCCAGCCGAAGCGGACACCGGCCTCGACAGCCACACGCGGCACGTCGCCGCCGAGGGTGGCCTGCTGGTATTTCGCGTCCTGCGCTTCGAACAGTTCCATGCAGGGCATCGAGACGACGCGGACCTTCACGCCGTCTTTCGCCAGCTGGGCCTGCGCGGCGAGGGCGATCTCGACTTCCGACCCGGTGGCAATGATGACCGCCTGGGCCTTGCCCTTGCAGTCTGACAGGACGTAGCCGCCTTTGGCCGAGAGGTTTTCGTCGTCATGCGTGGTGCGGGCAGGCTTCAGGCCCTGGCGCGTGAGGGCCATCGTGGCGGGACCTGTGTCATTCTCGAGGGCAAGTTCCCAGCATTCGGCCGTCTCGACGCCGTCGGCCGGGCGGAAGACACGCATGTTCGGCATGGCGCGCAGGCTGGCGACCTGTTCGACCGGCTGGTGCGTGGGGCCGTCTTCGCCGAGGCCGATGGAATCATGGGTCATCACGTGGATGACGCGCGTGCCCATCAGGGCGCCGAGTCGGATCGCGGCGCGGCTGTAATCGGCGAACACGAGGAAGGTGCCCGAATAGGGAATGATGCCGCCATGCAGCGACATGCCGTTCATCGCGGCGGCCATGGCATGCTCGCGCACGCCGTAGTGGATATAGCGCCCGCCCCATGTGGCCGGCGTGAGGGCGGTTGTGTGCGATGTCTGGGTATTGTTCGAACCGGTGAGGTCCGCCGAGCCGCCGACCATTTCCGGGACGAGGCCGGTGATGACTTCCAGCGCAGCCCCGCTCCACTGGCGGGTGGCCTTGGTCTCGCCGCCTTCGACGACGGCCTTCTTGTGCTTGATCAGCGCCTTGCCGAGATTCTTCGGCAGGCGGCCCGCAATGGCGGCGTTGAACTCGCCCTTTTTTGGGGAAGCGGTAAGGCGTTTTTTCCAGGCGTCGCGCTCGGGCTTGCCGCGCGCGCCGGCCTTACTCCAGGCGTCCTCGATGGCGGCGGGCACTTCGAAGGGCGCGTGGGGCCAGCCGATATTCTCGCGGATGCCGGCAATCTCGTCGGGGCCATAGGGGCCGCCATGCGCCTTGCCGGTACCGGCGAGCTTGGGCGCGCCGTAGCCGATGATCGTTTTCACGGCGAGGAAGACAGGCTTCTTCTGGGTCTGGGCCCATTTCAGCGCGGCGGTGACGTCTTTCTCGTCATGGCCGTCAACCTTGCGGGTGACCCAGCCGGAGGCCTCGAAGCGGGCGCACTGGTCCGTATTGTCGGTCAGGCCGATGCCGCCATCAATGGTGACGGCATTGTCGTCGAACAGGACGATCAGGCGGTTCAGTTTGAGGTGCCCGGCGAGCGTGATGGCTTCCTGGCTGATGCCTTCCATGAGGCAGCCATCGCCTGCGATGACATAGGTCTTGTGGTCGACAAGCTCGTCGCCGAAACGGGCATTGAGGTGGCGTTCGGCGATCGCCATGCCGACGGCGGTGGCGATGCCCTGGCCGAGCGGGCCGGTCGTGGTTTCGACGCCGACGGTGTGAAAATTCTCCGGGTGGCCCGGTGTGGAGGCGCCCAGCTGGCGGAAATTGCGGATATCGTCGCGGCTGACCGATTTGTAACCGGTAAGGTGGAGCAGCGAATAGACCAGCATCGAGCCGTGTCCGGCGGACAGGACGAACCGGTCGCGGTCGGCCCAGGCCGGATCGGTGGGGTCATATTTGAGGAATTTGCGGAACAGGACCGTGGCCGCATCCGCCATGCCAAGCGGCAATCCGACATGGCCAGACTTGGCCGCCTCTACCGCATCCATCGACAGGGCGCGTATGGCATTCGCCATATCCCGGTTCGTCACAGCCATTCTGCTATCTCCAAAAGCCTTCAAACGTCGTAGGCCAGACTCCTGCCACAACGTCAAGCCGCTTGGCGGATGGCTGCAATACCGTTAGTTCATTGATGATATGACCGACCTTGACCCATCTGCCCGCCGCCTTGATGCGGCCCTCGCGCGCCTCGAGGGCGCGCTCGACTCGCTCATGTCGCGAACCGGCGACCCGGCAGTGATGCGCGCGGAACTGGCTGCACTGGCTGAAGACCGCGCCCGCATGGCGGAAGAGCTGGATGGCTCACTCGCCCGTGAGGAGGAATTGCAGGCCCTGGCCGACGAGGCGAGCGAAGCCCTTGGCGCTGCCATCGAAGAGGTTCGCGCGGCCCTCGGCAGGGACGCCGCCCCCATCCAGGAAGAGCCGGAATAGATGGCGAAAGCAGACATTTCCCTGCGCGGCCGGGCCTATTCGGTCGCCTGTGCGCCCGGGCAGGAGACCCGGATCCAGAAACTGTCGGAGCAGCTGAACGCGCGGGTCGACCAGATTGCCGGCGCGGTGGGCGACATTGGCGAGGAACGCCTGCTGCTGATCGCGGCGCTGGCCCTGCTGGACGAGCTGGATGCGGCGCGCAGGGCGGTTCCCGGCGTCGCCGAGACGGAGAAAAAAGTGGCCGACGTGCTGTCGAAGGCCGCCGAGCGGATTGAAGCCCTCGCCGCAAGGATCGAGGACGGACACTGATACGGGCGCCCCGCCGCGACCCTTTGCGCATGGCCGTCCGGGGCAGACGGGCCCATATAGACCGCTGACACAGCCGGAAAGGCGCCACATATGCAACTCTTCCTGTCTATCGCCTTCTATATCGGTATCGCGGCCCTGGTGATCGTTCTCGGCCTCGGTATCGCCAATCTCGCCCGGACGGACGAGAACCAGGCCAGCCGTTCCAACAAGCTGATGCGCCTGCGCATCTTCGTGCAGGCCATCGTGATCGCGATCCTCGTGGCGCTGGGCGCGCTGGCCGGGGCGTTCAAGATCGGATTCTAGGAGGCCGCTGATGGTCAAGCTCGACAAGATTTACACCAAGACCGGCGACAAGGGCAAAACCCGCCTGTCGACCGGCGAACCGCTGGACAAGTGGCACCCGCGCGTTGCCGCCTATGGCACCGTGGACGAGGTGAACGCCGCGCTGGGCGTGGCGGCGCTGCATGCGGAGGGCGACATGCTGGCGGCGCTGCGCCGGGTGCAGAACGACCTGTTCGATCTTGGCGCGGACCTCGCGACGCCCGACCGCGGCGACAAGCTGGAATGGACGCCGCTGCGCATTGTCGAGTCGCAGGTCAGACGGCTTGAGACCGAGATCGATGCGATGAACGTGAATATCGCCCCGCTGGACAGTTTCATCCTGCCGGGCGGCAGCCCGCTCGCAGCGCAACTCCATGTCGCCCGCACCCTCTGCCGCCGGGCCGAGCGCCAGATCGCGGAACTCTCCGGCATGGAAGACGAAGTGGTGAGCGCCGAGGCGCTGGCCTATGCCAACCGCCTGTCGGACTGGCTGTTCGTCATCGGCCGCGTGGCGAACAATGATGGCAAGGATGACATCAAATGGGTACCGGGCGCGAACCGGTAGCTCTGCATTCGTTTCAACGTGGAGGCTACTCACCCAATTCCGATATGAGGTTTTCTTCTCTGGCCTTCAACAAGCAACCTAGAAGCGGCCCGTCACGGTTAAGTCCCGCACCCACCCGATTTTCGTCAAAGACCTGAACCACAACATCCCAGTCCCCCGCATCCACAAGCTGGCGCTTGGGTTGCACGAACACCAGAAGAGAATCCGCCAAAGTTGGCGCTACGCCTGCGAAATATAGCATAAAGCTACCATAGCATGCGCCCGCCAGCTTCGGCCGCGACGCGACGTCTCCCGAAATATATCTGTATTCAATCTGGCCCTTGATTTGGCCAAGGACACACAATTCGTTTGAGTACAGCACCCTCGCTTTCGAACCCAGGTCAAGTTCTCGACGAGAAGCGACCGAACGGGCAATGAATTCAGCCTCATCTGCTGCATACACATCATTGAAGGCAAAGCCGTAGTACCCCGCCACCAATTGTTCCCTGTACTGGCTCTGCCCCAGCTTATAATAAGCCGGGGGGGCCTCGTCTGAGTAAGATAGATAACTATTCACTTTCCTATATGGTGGAGCAAACGGACCGCTAGAAATTGCTTTCCGACACGCCTTGGCTGAGACATCGGGGCCTTTGCCTCCCACAGCGCACCCTGCCAGACACAACGCTAAAGCAATAAAATATTGTTTTGCGATCATCACTTCCGCATAGCGTCGCGCGTGTCAGCCATCAGGGCGAAGAGGCCGAGGACGGGGGTGACGACGCCATCGCCGCGATATTCCCGGTAGAGAGAATCGACATTGACGGCGATACGTTCGGCGTCGCCCCAGTTGGCATAGTCGCCCAACGCGATGTCGAGGGCGGCTTCGCGCACTTCCATGCCGGCATCGAACCGCTTGCGGGCCTCGGCATCGATATAGTTCAAATAGTCCGCGACGCGGCGCACGCCTGCCTTGTCCGTGATCGGACCATGCCCGGGCACGATGACATCGACATCCATGTCGCAGATCCTGTCGCAGGCGCGGATCCAGTTGGCGACGGGCCCGGCCCACATCAGCGGCGTGCCATCAATGAACAGGATGTCGCCGGTGAAGACCGTGCGGTCTGACGGCACATGCACGAGCACATCGCCCGCCGTGTGCGCCGGGCCGACCTCGATCAGCTCCACTGCCTTGTCGCCGACCTTGAGGTCGAGCTGGCCGGAGAAGGTGCGTGTCGGGGCACGCTCCTTAACCCCGGCAAAGTCGAACATGCCGAAAATCTCGGCATAATAAGCGCCGGCTGCGCCCATGCCCGGCGCCATTTTCAGTAATTGGGCGAGCAGGGCGGGATTGACGTCCTCCATCTCGCGCGCGCTGGCCTCCGACGCGATGATCTCGGCGCGCTGGCAGCAGCCATTGCCGTGCGTATGGTCGCCATTGGCATGCGTGTTGACGATGATGCCGATATCGTCGGGCGCAAGGCCGGTGGCGTCGCCCATGGCTTTCAGCATGTCGGCGGTCAGTTTCATGTCGAACAATGTGTCGACCAGCAGCGACTGTCCGCCATCCGTGATCAGGCCCGCATTCGACCAGCCCCAGCCGCCATCCGGCTGGAGCCAGGCATAGAGGCCGTTGCCGATGTCTTTCAGGCCTTTTGTATAGTTCCAGCGCTCTGCCATGGCGCTTCCTCCTGATTTTTTCCAGTATCAAGGCAGGCTTGGCGCCTGCGCGCAAGATCAGAAGCGTTCGAGCAGGCGTCGCAGGTATTCGCGCTCTTCCTCGTCTTCGGCGTCATTGTAGCGGCGGCGCAGTTCGTCGAGAATGTCCTTGGCGCGCTGGCGTTCACCGGCATCGGGGATGTTGACGTTCTCGCCATTATTGCCGCCGCCCGAGGCATTGCGGCCCAGCGGATCGGTCGCATTGCCCGGGTCGCCTTCGCCGGTGCGGGCGGCGCGGACGTCGTCGAGCGCCTTGGCGAGGCTGCCGGACTGTTCCGACAGGAGCTGGGTGGCGAGTTCCTGGTTGCGGGCGGCGCGGCGTTCATTGCCCTGTGCCAGCGCATCCTCGGCGCGGCGCTGGGCGCGGCGGATGTCTTCGAGCGCATCCGGATCGATGCGGCCTTCGAGCGCGTTCTCGCCGGACTCGCCGCCCTGGCCGAGGCCCTTCTCGCGGGCCAGTTTCTCGACCAGTTCGCCGAGGCGGGCCTGGCGTTCGGCGAGCGTCTGTTCGGAGGGGCGCTGGCCGGGGCCGGAGCCGGTTTCGCCATTTTCAGCGGAATCGGTTTCACCTGAGCCCGAGCCGGGCGTCTCGCCTGCCTGCGAACCATTGCCGGCCTGCTGGTTGCCGGCCGGGTCGTCCCCGCCGGATGGCTCGCCCGGCTGCTGGCCCGGTTGCTGGCCCGGTTGTGTGCCTGCCTGCTCTCCGGGTTCGTTGCCCTCACCCGGTTGTTCGCCGGGACGCTCACCGCGCTCCTGCGCCAGCGTGTCATCGTTCAGCTGGCGCTGTTCGCGCAGGATATCCGACAGGCGCTTCATAGCGTCGGTAAGTTCCTGTTCTTCCGGCGGCAGGTCTTCGTTCTCGGCCTGCTCGCCGGGCATGCCCGGCATGCCCTTGCCTGCGCCGCCGCCCTTCTGGAATTCGAGGTTCTGCAACATGTTTGTAATGTCGGAGAGCAGCTGGCGGGCCTGGTCGCTGGCACCCGTCTCGGTCAGGTCCTGCAGGGCCTGCAGCATGTCCTCGAAATCCTGCCCGCCGAGATTCGGCCCGCCGGCCGAGGCCTCCCCGTCTTCGTTGGATGCCGGCGCCTCTCCGCCATTGGCCATGGCTTCGGCCATCTTGGCGGCGAGGTAATTGTTCGCCGCGTCGCGGAAAGCCTGCATGCGGCGCTTGATCTCGTCTTCCGACGCGCCGTCGCGCAGCGCCTGTTCGAGCGCGCGGCGGGCGGCTTCGAGGCGGCGCAGGGCATCGGCGGAGCTGCCATATTCCGATTTCAGCGCCAGCGCCCAGAGCAGCGGATCGATGGCGTCGGCCTCTTCCTTGGTGCTGGCGGCGGACAGGACGCCCTGCGCCGTGCGGAAGGTCAGGAAGGCGGCGATATTGGGCAGGTATCGTTCGCCATGCAGGGTGATCGCGTCGAGCATCAGGGCCGCCTTCTGGACACCCGGCGGGGCTGCGGCGAGACGGTTGGCGGCATTGGTGTTGAGGGCGTCCTGCTGCAGGGCCTGTTCATTTTTGGGCAGCGCGGCATAGGCGCCGGGCTCGCGCAGGACGGTGACCCGCACTTCCTGCGCCACCCGGGCGATGGGTTCGAGGAAGAGTTTTTCGGGCAAGATGAAGGGGACGGTTTCGCTCGCGCCTTCCTGCCCGGCGCCGTCTGTGGCGATCAGCCGGACATTGACCGGCAGCCCGGCCCAGCGGTGGCGGGTGAGGTCGAGCTGGACCGTATCGGACCCTTGCGTCGGCGATACGCCGGGCAGCGGCACGGGGACGCGATCCTCGGCGTCCGGCGCGGCAGGGTTCGGCTCACGCAGCGAGATGGCGAGTTCCAGTTTCGTGACGCCGTAATCGTCGGTGGCGCCCCAGGTGAATTCGATCCGGTCCTGCGTGCCGATGGAGGGGACGGCCACGAATTTGACGGTGGGCGGATCATCCGGCGAGGCCAGCAGGCGCCACGCGGCGCGTTCGCCCCACCAGCGCACAGAAAGGCGCGTGTCTTCCATCACCTTCGCCTTGGCCTCATAGGCGCCGTCCGGCGTCGCGAGGAAGGATTGGGCACGGGTCTTGTTCCCCTTCATGACGAGGCGCGGGGCGGAGTGGGCCTGCGTGCGCAGGGTGACTTCGGAGCCCTTCGGCACGCGCACGCCGTCGAGACCGGGCTTCAGGAAGATCGGCGCGCGGCCCGTATGTTCGGGCGGCGTGATCCAGGCTTCGACCACCATGTCGTCGGCGCCCATCAGCGCGCCATAGTCCGGCGAGAAGGCGCGCATCACGCGGCCCGGCGCATCGCTCCAGGCGATGATCGCGATGGCGGCCAGCGCGGCGGGCAGGATGACGCGGAGGAGATAGGGGTCGAGCGCCTTCCACGCGGCCCGCAGCGAGGGCGGACGCAGGTTGGACAGCTCGGCCAGGAGGCGGGCGCGATGGTGACGCCACAGGCTCTGGGCGCCGCGGGACGGGTCGGCCGGGCGGTCTGTCAGGGACGTCAGCGGGCGCAGGTCGGACTGGCGGTCGAGCGCGTCGCTCGCAACGGTTCGGCTGACCGGCTGGTAGCGCCGCAGTCCCCGGATGAGCAGGAGCGCGCCGCCGAGGAAGAAGACCAGCGTCATGACGGCGCCGATGGCCGGCTGGAGCCGGTCGAACACGCCGGCGAGCGCCATGGCGAAGAACAGGCTGACAAAGACAAATAGCGGCCAGAACGCGCGGCCAAGCGCAAACAGCGTCAGTTTCCGCCATGTCGCGGAAACCTTGGCGTTGATCGCCTTCATGCCGTCCGGGTCAGCCAATCGGGTACCTGCTCCAACTCTACCATTTCATCGAAGGTCGGACGCCTCCGAACGATGTCGAATGTCTCGCCATGCACCAGCACTTCCGGCACGAGCGGCCTGGCATTGTAAGCCGAAGACAGGACCGCGCCATAGGCCCCGGCTGACATGAAGGCGAGCCGGTCGCCGGGCGCGACGGCCGGCAATGTCCGCCCGACAGCGAATTTGTCAGTCGACTCGCAGATCGGGCCGACCACGTCATAGGTGGCCTGAGCCGCATCGGGGGCCGGTTCGGCCAGCGGCAGGATGTCGTGGTGGGCATCATAGAGCGCGGGCCGCATCAGGTCGTTCATGCCGGCATCGAGGATCAGGAAGGTGCGGTCGGGCGCCGGCTTTTCGTAGAGTGCCGTGGTCAGCAGGACGCCCGCATTGCCGGCGATCACCCGGCCGGGCTCGAGGATGACCTGCACGCCGAGGCCGTCCATGACTTCGGCGATCATGCGGGCATAGGCCGAGGGCGGGGCGGGCGCGTCTCCCTCCTTGTAGGGGATGCCGAGACCGCCGCCGACATCGATGCGGCTGATCGTGTGGCCGGACGCGCGCAGGCGCTGGGCGAGGCCGACAATCTTCTCGAAGGCGGCGCGCATCGGCACGAGGTCGCCGATCTGGCTGCCTATGTGCACGTCGACGCCGACCACGGCGATGCCCGGCAGGGTCGCGGCCTCGGCATAGAGAGCTTCCGCCTCGCTCCACGGGATGCCGAACTTGTCGCCCTTCTTGCCGGTCGAGATATTCGGGTGGCCGCCGGCGGCGACGTCCGGGTTCACGCGCAGGGCAATCGGCGCGGTCTTGCCGAGCGCGCTGGCGACGGCAGAGAGGAGGCGAAGCTCGCCGGCGCTTTCGACATTGAACTGGTGGATGCCCTTGGCGAGGGCGAGGTCCATTTCCGGCGCCGTCTTGCCGACACCCGAAAACACGATCCGGCTGGCCGGGATGCCCGCCTTCAGGGCGCGCTGCAATTCACCGCCGCTGACGACGTCGGCGCCGCAGCCTTCCTGCGCCAGGGTCGACAGGACCGCGAGATTGCCATTGGCCTTGACCGAATAGGCGATCAGGCAGTCCTGGCCCTCGAAGGCCTCGGCGATGACACGGGCGTGGCGCGTGAACGTGGCCGAGGAATAGACATAGCAGGGCGTGCCGACCGTGTCCGCGATCGCCGCGAGGTCGACGCCTTCGCAATGGAGGCTTCCGCCCTGGTAGGTAAAATGATGCATGAGGGTTCGTACTATTCCACTTCGCCGAGCCCGCCATCATCGACGGGAACGGTGGGCAGGGTATCCGGCACGATGCCACCCCATTGATTGATACGCTCGCCGTCCGGATTCTCCGGCACCACCGGCACGGCGAGCGGCACGAGTGGCGAGGCGGGCCGGGTGACCCTGTAGGGACCCGACTGGCAGGCGGCAAGCAGGAGTGCGCCTGCGAGACTGCCAGCCGCGATCCGGCATGAACGCGTGAACGACCGTGACATGATCAGTTCCCGTCGGCGCCGCCGAGCAATTCGTCGTCGGCTTCCTGGGTTCCGGTCGATTCGCGCTCAGGCAGTGGCGGCAGGTCGGATTTGGCTTCGTCCGGCAAGTCCGCCGGATCGATTGCCGCGTTCGGGTCGCCCCACAGGGGCCCCGGGCGCTTCAGGTCGCCGGTCAGGCCACAGGCTGAAAGGGTGCCAGCGGCAAGCAGCGCCGCAGCGAGCAAAAGGGGACGTTTCATCGTGTTACTCCAGTCGCAGTCTCTGTTTCCACTGTGCCACCTGTTCGGCAACGCGAACAGGGCTTGTAGCCCCATAAGATGTCCGGGATGAGGCAGACGCCTCGACCGTCAGCACATCATAGACCGCCTGCGTAATACCTGCATGCACGCCCTGCAGGTCGACCAGGGCAAGATCGGCGAGATCGCAGGATTTCGCTTCGGCTTCTGCCACCAGCGCGCCCGTGATGTGGTGGGCTTCGCGGAACGGCAGGCCGAGTTCGCGTACCAGCCAGTCGGCCAGATCGGTGGCCGTGGAAAAGCCTTTCGCGGCGGCCGCACGCATGGCGTCCGGCTTGAACCGGATCGTCTCGATCATGCCGGTCATGGCGCGGACACAGAGATTGAACGTGTCGAAGGCCTCGAACGTGAGGCGCTTGTCGTCCTGCAGGTCCTTGGCATAGGCGAGCGGCAGGGCCTTGATGGCGCCCTGCAGGGCGCTGAAATTCGCGGTGATCAGCGCCGCCTTGGCGCGCACCAGTTCGGCGGCATCGGGATTGCGCTTCTGCGGCATGATCGAACTGCCGGTCGACCAGGCGTCCGTCAGGCTTGCAAAGCCGAATTGCGGACTGGTCCAGAGCACGATTTCCTCGGCAAGGCGCGAGAGATGCGTTGCCGCAATCGAGAGATCGGCGAGCGCCTCGAGGGCAAAGTCGCGCGAGGCGACGGCATCGAGCGAATTGGCCATCGGCCGGGCAAAGCCTAGGGCCTCGGCCGTCATGTCGCGGTCGATGGGGAAACCGGTGCCGGCCAGCGCAGCGGCGCCAAGCGGGCTTTCATTAAGCCGCACGGCGCAATCGGCGAGGCGCGAACGGTCGCGCGACGCCATTTCGACATAGGCGAGCAGGTGGTGGCCGAGGGTGACCGGCTGGGCTGTCTGGAGGTGGGTGAAACCCGGCATGATGGTTCCGGCATGCTCGTCCGCGCGCCTGACGAGCGCGCCCTGCAGGCCGGCGAGCAGCGCCCCTGCCCCGTCTAGCGCGCTGCGGGTCCAGAGCCGGAAATCGGTAACGACCTGGTCATTGCGCGAGCGGGCCGTGTGCAGGCGGCCGGCGGGCGCCCCGATCAGTTCCTTCAGGCGCGCCTCGACATTCATGTGAATGTCTTCCAGCTCGCGGCGATAGGGGAAACTGCCATCGCGCAGTTCGCCCAGCACGCCGTCGAGTCCGGACTGGATCGCCTCATTATCGGTCTGGGAAATGATGCCCATTTCAGCCAGCATGTCAGCATGGGCGCGGCTTCCGGCGATATCTTCCTCGGCCATGCGCCGGTCGACATCCAGCGAGCAATTGATCTCGTCCATGATCTCGGACGGAGTCGCGGCAAAGCGTCCTCCCCACATTGTCTGGCCTTTGCCCTGGTTCATTGCCATATCCCTTATCCGACGCAGGAGACCGTATCCGATGACCCGCCTAGCTTTTATCGGCCTCTTCTTGGTCGCCCTTGTCGCAATTGTCTATGTGCTGATCAGCGCAGCGGGCGGAAAGGTGCCGTCCAATCCCCTCGAACGCTATGCCAAAGGCGACATGGCGAAGCTGAGTTTCGCGACCGCCGGCGAGCCGCAGCCGACCGACAACCTGTTCGCCATTGACGGCACACCGATCACGCTGGACGCCTGGAAAGGCAAGACCGTGCTGGTGAATTTCTGGGCGACATGGTGTGCGCCGTGCGAGCGCGAAATGCCATCACTGGGCGCCCTGCAGAAAGCGCGCGGCGGCGACCGGTTCGAAGTGGTGGCGATCAGCGTCGACGGCAGCGAGGACAAGGACTATGCCGCCAAACGGCTCGGCGAGCTTGGCGCAGCCAATATTTCCTTCCATATCGCGCCGCCGGAAAACTACGAGATCGTCTATGGTGCGGGGGTCACAGGCTTTCCCACCAGTATTCTTTACGGGCCGGACGGCAAGGAAATCGCCCGGCTGGCGGGTGACGCCGACTGGTCGTCGCTAGAAGCCGTGGGCTTTATCGATGCGATCCTAGCGAAGGTCGGATAGTTCGAGCTTCACGCGGGACACCTGCGCGGCAATCTCGCTGACCGGCGCGGGCGTGCTGTCGGCAAGCGGGCCATTGGCTGGCCACATGCGCACCAGCAGTTCGAGTTCCATGACCAGAGGCTCTGATTCCGGCGTGCCGAGGCGTTTGGCAATGTCGCGGGCGACCACCGAGAAGCCATAGGCGTCTTGGTATTCCCCGGCATTGTCGATGACGCCATTCACGACGCCGATCTTGTACTCGTCGATACAGGTATCCATCAGGAAAGCGATCTGGCCGA
>TARA_R110000751_G_scaffold64157_1_pt1 | contig 47920 bp, 44 predicted proteins | sample TARA_R110000751 | Tara Oceans TARA_R110000751 (sample SAMEA4398001) | marine metagenome | biome: Polar Biome; feature: [MES] marine water layer (ENVO:01000295) within the mesopelagic zone...; material: water (ENVO:00002006), including particulate matter (ENVO:01000060) such as...... | reverse complement strand
AGAATCCTAGATTCAAACAAAGACAAGGGTAATTATGGCAAGAATCGCAGGTGTAGACATACCAAAACAAAAAAGAGGAGTGATCTCATTAACTTATATCTACGGAGTAGGTAGAAGTAGAGCTCAAGAAATTTTAGCTGAGGCTAAAGTGGACGAAAACATCAAAGTACAAGACTGGACAGATGATCAAATTGGAGCAATCCGTGAAACTGTAGGTACTTATACTATTGAAGGTGAATTACGTTCTGAAACACAATTAAACATTAAACGTTTAATGGATATTGGTTGTTACAGAGGAATTCGTCATAGAGTTGGTTTACCTTTAAGAGGTCAACGTACTAAGAATAACTCTAGAACAAGAAAAGGAAGAAGAAAAACAGTTGCTAACAAGAAAAAAGCAACTAAATAATAAGTAGTATGGCAAAGACAAACGCTAAAAGCACAAAAAAACGTAAAGTTATTATTGACGCTGTTGGAGAAGCTCACATTACTGCTTCTTTCAACAATATCATTATTTCACTTACAAATAAAAAGGGAGATGTCATTTCATGGTCATCTGCTGGTAAGATGGGATTTAGAGGTTCTAAGAAAAACACACCTTACGCAGCACAATTAGCAGCAGAAGATGCTTCTGAAGTAGCTAAAGAAGCTGGATTAAAAAAGGTAAAGGTTTATGTTAAAGGACCTGGAAATGGTAGAGAATCTGCTATACGATCTATTCATAATGCAGGAATTGAAGTAACAGAAATAATTGATGTTACTCCATTACCACATAATGGTTGTCGTCCACCTAAAAGAAGAAGAGTATAAGTTTACTACATAGTACTTTACTTAAGCAAGAAAAAAATTAATATCGTCTGTTTATCAGATGGTATTAATTTTTTGTATAAATTTGCAAACTGAAAATTTAAAACAAGTATCAACAAAGAGATTAACGATTATCGAAGGATAAGATTTAGACCTTAATTCATAATCACTCTTAAATCAATTTAAAAATGGCAAGATATACTGGTCCTAAAACTAAAATAGCTCGTAAATTTGGTGAAGCTATATTCGGAGACGATAAGTCTTTTGAGAAAAGAAATTACCCACCAGGTCAACATGGAAACAACAGAAGACGTGGTAAAAAATCTGAGTACGCAATCCAATTAATGGAGAAGCAAAAAGCTAAATATACTTACGGTATTTTAGAGCGTCAATTCAGAAACATGTTTAAAAGAGCAACTGCAGCTCAAGGAATTACAGGTGAAGTATTACTTCAAATTTGTGAATCTAGATTAGATAATGTAGTGTTTAGAATGGGATTATCTCCTTCTAGAAGCGGAGCAAGACAACTTGTATCTCACAGACATATTACTGTTAATGGAGAGTTAGTAAACATACCTTCATACCAACTTAATGCTGGAGATGTTGTTGCTGTAAGAGAGAAGTCTAAATCTTTAGAGTCTATTGATAAATCTTTATCAAACTCTAGCAATGTATATGAGTGGATTACTTGGAATAGCGAGAAAAAGGAAGGTACTTACGTTTCTGTTCCTGCTAGAATCCAAATCCCAGAAAATATTAATGAGCAATTCATCGTTGAATTATACTCTAAATAATAAATTATTAACATTGGTGTTTAGCCAAAGGGTTTATTTGTATCTCTTCAAACTTATAAACCGCGCAACTAAATAACAATTAAAACGAAGAAAAATTATGGCAGTATTTAATTTCCAAAAACCTGATAAGGTAATAATGATTGATTCAACTGACTTCGAAGGTAAATTCGAATTCAGACCTTTAGAACCAGGTTATGGACTAACAGTAGGAAATGCTTTAAGAAGAGTTTTATTATCTTCTCTAGAAGGGTTTGCTATCACATCTGTTAGAATAGAAAGTGTAGACCACGAATTTTCAACAATAGCAGGTGTTGTTGAAGATGTAACAGAAATTATTTTAAATCTTAAACAAGTTCGTTTTAAGCGTCAAATAGAGGATGTTGATAACGAATCTATTTCGATTTCAATTTCTGGTCAAGACAAAATTGTAGCAGGAGATTTCCAGAAATTTATTTCAGGTTTCCAAGTATTAAATACAGATCAAGTGATTTGTAACTTAGATTCTAAAGTAAATATCAACATGGAAATTACTGTTGAAAAAGGTAGAGGATATGTTCCTGCAGAAGAAAACAAAAAAGCTTCAGCACCAATAGGGACTATTTTTACTGATTCAATTTACACACCAATTAAAAATGTTAAGTACAGCATTGAGAATTATCGTGTAGAACAAAAAACGGATTACGAAAAATTAGTTTTCGAAATTCAGACTGATGGTTCTATTACGCCTCAAGATGCATTAACAGAAGCTGCAAAAACTCTGATTCACCACTTCATGTTATTCTCTGATGAGCGTATTACATTAGAAGCTGATGAGATTGCTCAAACTGAAACTTATGATGAAGAATCACTTCACATGAGACAGTTACTTAAAACTAAATTAGTAGATATGGACCTTTCTGTTCGTGCTCTAAATTGTTTAAAAGCAGCAGAGGTAGATACTTTAGGAGACTTAGTATCTTTTAATAAAAATGATTTAATGAAGTTCCGTAATTTTGGAAAGAAATCTTTAACAGAGCTTGAAGAGCTAGTAAATGTTAAAGGATTAAATTTCGGAATGGATCTTTCAAAATACAAACTAGATAAAGACTAATACATCATATTTTGCTCCTCATAAAGAGTTTGAGCAAGATGATGATTAAAAACAAATGTCATGAGACACGGAAAAAAAGTAAACCATTTAGGTAGAAAAACTGCTCACAGAAAATCAATGTTGGCAAATATGGGTTGTTCTTTAATAGAACATAAACGTATTAATACAACTGTTGCTAAAGCTAAAGCTTTAAAAGGATTTATTGAGCCATTAATCACTAAGGCTAAAGATGATACAACGCACAACAGACGTCTTGTATTTTCTAAATTACGTCAAAAAGAAGCTGTAACTGAACTTTTTAGAGATGTTGCTGCTAAAATTGGTGATCGTCCAGGTGGATATACTAGAATTATCAAGTTAGGAAACCGTTTAGGTGATAACGCTGATATGGCAATGATTGAATTAGTAGATTACAACGAAATCTACAATGCAGATAAAAAAGCTAAGAAAACTACTCGTAGAAGTCGTAGAGGTGGTAGTAGTAATACTGTTACTCCTCCAGTTGCTTCAAATGAAGAAGAATAGTTTCTTAATTTGCTGTTAAATTATTATTAAAAGAGAGATAAGCTTTATAAGTTTATCTCTTTTTTTTTACATTTAAGCAAACATATTTATATGAAACCTATCTTTTTACTTATTGCTTTTATTGTTATGACTTCGGTGTCAGCACAAGTTATTAAAAACGAAGTTTCTACAGGTCAAGCTAAACATCCTAATCTTCCTTTAGTAGATCTTGATTCTAGACTACAAGACAAATTTAATGCTGTAAACTATCAAGGTTATTATTTGGCAAATGCTAGTCTACCTGATGTTTCTGGCTCGCCATTTCCCTTTGAAGATGCTGTTATTATAATTAACACTACAGATGGTAAAGCATATAAAGTACCTAATGGTAATTATAATGCTAGTACAGATGAAGTGGTTTCTAATTTTGCTAAAGATTCTTCTTTTGTTTTTCAATCTAACACTATTAAATCTGTTAAGTTTCAAAAATATACTGCTAAGCCATATAGTGATACTACTAGTAAAATTAGTTTCTATTTTGAATTAACACCTCATGCTTCTATCAGGTTGTTAAAAAAGTATTCAGCTAAAGTTATTGATGGTCAAATTAATGTTTTAACAAAACAAAAAACGTCTTCTGATATGTTTAGTTTATCAGACAGCTATGGCATAACTATTGATGATAAAACAGTAACAGAATTTAAGCTTAACAAAAAGTCTGTTTTAAAACTATTGTCTAGTCATAAAAAGTTAATTCAAGACTTTGTTAAAAATGAAAATTTATCTTACAAAGAAGAATATGACGTTATTAGAATGCTAAATTATTATAGTGTTATTTCAAAATCAAATTAAATATAATTCACACACACACACACACACACACATTCAAAAAAACACACATGAAAAACTACTTATTTATTTTTACTTTATTATTATCAACCTTATCCTTTGCACAAGGTAGTAACGGTTTTAGCTCAAACTTATCATCTGCAACTATGGATAATAGTCAGCAAAATATGTTTAATGCGGTTAATTACCAAGGTGCTTACTTAGCAAATGGTAAATCAAGCGCTGTTGTAGGATCTCCTTTTGCATTTGAGGATGCTACAATTGAAATTACTTCAAAGGAAGGTAAAGTTTATAAAGTACCAAACGGAAATTATAATGCTAAATCAAACCAAATCGTTTCAAACTTTGCCAAAGACTCTTCTTTTGTTTTTGACGCAAAAGCAATAGAGTCTGTTAAATTTGATAAGTATGTTGCTAAGATTTATAGAGATGAAGATAGTAGAGCTAAATTCTTTTTTGAGTTAACGCCACATGCTACGGTTAAGCTTTTAAAAAGATATGAAGCGATAATTAAAGATGGTCAGATTAATGTAATGACTAAGCAAAAAACATCTCCAGATAAATATGTTGTTAATGACAGTTATGCTGTTTCAAAAGATGGAGTAACTACTGAAGAGTTTAAATTGAAAAAGAAATCAATTTTAAAATTACTTGGTGACAAGAAAAAGTTAGTCGAAAAATTTGTTGACGATAATGATTTATCTTACAAAGAGGAAGCAGATGTTGTCAAGATATTTAATTATTATAGCATTAATTAAGATGCAAGACATTAAAAAAGGGTAATCTATTTTAGATTATCCTTTTTTTTATGCAATTTTGTGAAACTTTTAGAATTATGAAATATCAAAGATTAAAAAAAGCTCTGATCTTATTAGAGGATGGCACCATTTTTCATGGAAAAGCTGTTGGAAAAGAAGGAACAGCATTTGGAGAAATTTGCTTCAACACAGGAATGACTGGATATCAAGAAATTTTTACAGATCCTTCATATTTTGGTCAACTTATGGTAACAACCAATGCTCATATTGGTAACTATGGTGTTAATGATAACGAAAACGAATCGGACTCGATTAAAATTTCGGGATTAATCTGTAAAAATTTTAGTTATGATTTTTCAAGAGTTGACTCAAACGGATCTTTAGAGGACTTTCTTAACAAGCACAATTTACTTGCAATTTCAGATGTGGATACCAGAGCCTTAGTTAGCTATATTAGAGACAATGGTGTAATGAATGCTATTATATCAACAGATGTAGATAATATAGATGGTTTAAAGCAACAGTTAGCAGATGTACCATCTATGAGTGGACTAGAGTTAGCATCAAAAGTATCTACCAAAGAGCCATATTTTATTGGTGATGAAAATGCTCCAATCAAAATAGCTGCATTAGACATAGGTATAAAAAAGAATATTTTACGTAACCTAGTTAAAAGACAGGCTTATGTTAAAGTATTTCCTTACAATGCAACATTTGAAGATTTAAATTCATGGAATCCTGATGGATATTTCTTGTCTAATGGACCAGGTGACCCAGAACCATTGATAGAGGCTCAAGCATTAGCTAAAGAAGTCATAAAAAGAGATTTGCCATTATTTGGTATCTGCTTAGGACATCAAGTAATCGCTCTAGCTAACGGAATCTCTACTTACAAAATGCATAATGGACACAGAGGAATAAATCATCCCGTTAAAAACTTAATTACAGGTAAAGGTGAAATTACATCTCAAAACCATGGATTTGCAGTAAATAGGGAAGAGGCTGAAGCGCATCCAGACATTGAAATCACACATGTGCATTTAAACGATAATACAGTTGCAGGTTTAAAGATGAAATCTAAAAACGTGTTCTCTGTACAATATCATCCAGAAGCAAGTCCAGGACCACATGACTCATCCTATTTATTCGACCAATTTATAAGTAATATAAAAAATAATTAATATTAAAAAGACAACGATTTTAAAGTTTCGTTGTCTTTTTTATTTTACTAAAACGTTATAGATAAAATTTTATGTATTTCTATTATAAATCCTATATCTAGCTGAAAATTAAACGTTAAATTTGAAATTAATAAACTAAAATCACACACATATGAGTATTATAATTAATGTTCACGCAAGACAAATTTTTGATTCCAGAGGAAATCCAACGGTAGAAGTAGATGTTGAAACAGAAAACGGTTATGTTGGTAGAGCAGCAGTACCTTCTGGAGCTTCAACAGGAGAACATGAAGCTGTAGAGTTACGTGATGGAGGACCTAAATACATGGGTAAAGGAGTTAGTAAAGCTGTAGATAATGTAAATAATATTCTAGCTGAAGAGCTTTTAGGAGTTAATGTTTTTGAACAAAATTATGTAGATACATTAATGTGTAAAATAGATGGTACACCTAATAAATCTAAGTTAGGTGCCAATGCTATTTTAGGAGTATCTTTAGCTGTTGCTAAAGCTGCTGCTGCAGAATTAGGGATGCCATTATATAGATACATTGGAGGTGTTAGTGCAAATACATTACCAGTGCCAATGATGAATATCATTAACGGAGGATCACATAGTGATGCACCTATCGCATTTCAAGAGTTTATGGTTATGCCAGTCAAAGCCAAAAACTTTTCTCATGCATTACAAATGGGAACAGAAATTTTTCATAATCTTAAAAAAGTATTACATGACAGAGGTTTAAGTACAGCTGTAGGTGATGAAGGTGGTTTTGCACCAACTTTAGATGGTACTGAGGATGCTTTGGATACTATTGCAATAGCTGTTAAAAATGCAGGATATACGCTTGGAGACGATGTAATGATTGCTCTAGATTGTGCTGCTGCAGAATTTTATGTTAATGGAAACTACGATTATTCTAAATTTGAAGGCGAGACTGGTAAAGTACGTTCAAGTAAAGAACAAGCAGATTACTTAGCAGAATTGTCTAGAAACTACCCTATTATTTCTATTGAAGATGGTATGGATGAAAACGACTGGGAAGGTTGGAAATATTTAACTGAACAAGTTGGTGATAAAGTACAATTAGTAGGTGATGATTTATTTGTTACCAATGTAGAAAGATTATCAAGAGGAATAAAAGAAGATATTGCTAATTCTATCTTAATAAAAGTAAATCAAATTGGTACTTTAACCGAAACTATTGCTGCTGTAAATATGGCTCATAACGCAGGTTATACTTCAGTAATGTCTCATAGATCAGGAGAGACTGAGGATAATACCATTGCAGATTTAGCAGTAGCACTTAATTGTGGACAGATAAAAACAGGTTCTGCATCTCGTAGTGATCGTATGGCTAAATACAACCAATTACTTCGTATTGAAGAAGAATTAGGAGAAGTAGCATACTATCCAAAAGATAAAGCATTCAAGATTAAAAGATAAGTAATTTACTATTCTAAATACAAAGCCTTTCAGCGTAAGTTGAAAGGCTTTTTTAGTTTTATTCATATTGATAAATTAAACCTATACTAAAATTGTTAAAACCATTATAAATACCCTTTCTAAATCGTTATAGTTTTTGTAAATTTACAATTCTAATAAACATACATTAAATCAATATACATGTCAAATAAAGCAACGCTTGAAATTAATGGAGAAAAACACGAATTTCCCTTAATTGTAGGTACTGAAAATGAAATAGGAATAGATATCAAAAATCTTAGAGCTGTTACAGGTGGTGTGACAACTATTGATCCAGGTTATAAAAATACAGGATCATGTGAGAGTGCTATTACTTTTTTAGATGGAGAAAAAGGAATTTTAAGATACAGAGGTTATTCTATTGAAGAATTAGCTGAAAAAGCAGATTTCCTTGAGGTAGCGTTTTTATTAATTTTTGGTGAATTACCAACTAAAGAGCAACTTAGTAAATTTGAAAAAGATATTAAGGAGCAGTCAGTTGTTGATGACGATGTAAAGAAAATTTTAGATGCATTTCCTAAGTCAGCACATCCAATGGGTGTCCTTTCTTCTTTAACAAGTGCTTTAACAGCATTTAACCCTTCATCGGTAAACGTAGACTCAGAAGAGGATGTGTACAATACTGTATGTAAAATTATGGGTAAATTTCCGGTGTTAGTAGCATGGACAATGCGTAAGCAAAAAGGTTTACCATTAGATTATGGAGATGATAACTTAGGATATGTTGAAAACATCCTTAAAATGATGTTTAAAAAACCTAATCAGGACTATACACAAAATCCAATCCTAGTTAATGCTTTAGATAAGTTATTAATTTTACATGCAGATCATGAGCAAAACTGTTCTACATCTACAGTTAGAATAGTAGGATCATCTCACGCAGGTTTATTTGCATCTTTATCTTCAGGTATTTCAGCACTTTGGGGACCATTACATGGTGGAGCAAACCAAGCAGTTTTAGAGATGCTTGAAGCAATTAAGGAAGATGGTGGAGATACTAAAAAATATATGGCTAAAGCTAAGGATAAAGAAGATCCTTTCCGTTTAATGGGCTTTGGGCACAGGGTATATAAAAACTTTGATCCAAGAGCAAAAATCATTAAAAAAGCTGCTGATGAAGTTTTAGGAGATTTAGGAATTGATGATCCTGTATTAGATATTGCTAAAGGATTAGCAGAAGAAGCTTTAAGCGATTCATATTTTGTAGATCGTAAATTATATCCAAACGTAGATTTCTATTCTGGTATTATTTATAGAGGTATGGGAATCCCAACAGAAATGTTTACCGTTATGTTCGCTTTAGGACGTTTACCAGGTTGGATTGCACAATGGAAAGAAATGCGTAACCGTAAGGAGCCAATTGGACGTCCAAGACAAATATATATTGGAGAAAACTTAAGGTCTTTCAAATCAATTTCTGAAAGATAGATTTCAATTATTAATATTAAAAAAAGCTTCATAAATCATTATGGAGCTTTTTTATATCTTTACTTTATGTTAAAACTAAACGTAAAAAACGAAACCTCTAGATTAAGAGCAGTCGTTTTAGGAACAGCAGTTAGTAATGGTCCAACACCAAAACTAGAAGAAGCATACGACCCAAAATCGTATTTGCATATCAAAGCAGGTACTTACCCAATTGAAGCAGATATGGTCAATGAAATGGAGTCTGTAGCTAAGATTTTTGAAAAATACGATGTAAAAGTTTACAGACCAGAATTAATAAAGGATTGCAATCAGATTTTTGCTAGAGATATTGCTTTTGTAATTGATGATGTTTTTGTAAAAGCAAACATACTACCCGAAAGAGAAAATGAATTAGATGCTATTCAATACTTAATTGATACAATAGATCCTAAAAAAGTGATACGTCCACCAGTGGAAGTACACATTGAAGGAGGAGACGTAATGCTATGCAACGACTATATCTTTATTGGAACTTATAGAGGTGACGATTATTCAGACTATATCGTAGCTAGAACAAATCAAGCAGGAGTAGATTATATAACACAACAGTTTCCGCATAAAAAAGTTAAAAGTTTTGATTTAAATAAATCGCAAACCAATGCTTATGATAATGCATTGCATTTAGATTGTTGTTTTCAACCAATAGGTACTAATAAAGCAATTTTACATAAAGAAGGTTTTAGAGACCAAACTGAGTATGAATGGTTGTTAAATTACTTTGGAAAGGACAATTGTTTTATTATTTCTAAAGAAGAAATGTTTAACATGAATAGTAATATTTTTAGTATTTCTGAAGACGTTATTATTTCAGAAAAAAACTTTACTAGACTTAATACTTGGTTGCGCGACAAAGGATTTACAGTGGAAGAAGTGCCTTATGCCGAAATAGCAAAACAAGAAGGTTTGTTGCGATGTAGCACAATGCCTTTAATTAGGGATTAAACTAAAATATTTATAAATAAAAAGCCTCCTTAAATAAAGAGGCTTTTTTTGTGTCAATTTTTTATGGATTTGTAGACCATAATGCAGCGCTTTTAAGCATTGCTCTTCTAGGTAGTTTTAGTCCAGCTACAATTAACTCTGCAAAATCATCGGGTTGTAAAACACTGTCTTCAGAGTTTTTATCTGCGATACCTAAATTAATAGACATATCAGATGCAATTGTACTTGGAGTTAAAGTGCAAACTCTAATATTGTTTTTTCTTACCTCTTTCATTAAAGACTCTGACATACCAATCACAGCAAATTTTGATGCAGAATAAGCAGATGTATTAGCATTACCATTTAATCCAGCAGTTGATGATATATTAATAATATCTCCTTCGTTTTGGTTTATTAAATATGGTAAAACCTCTTTAGTTACGTAGTACATTCCCATAACATTGGTTTGAATAATTTTACTCCATTGGTCAACTTCCATATCATTTAAAGACCCAAAAGCAGCTATTCCTGCATTATTTACTAAAATGTCTACTTTTCCTAATTGGTCTATAATAGTTTTTATTCCGTCTTTAACAGCCTCGTAATTACCTACATCAAAAACAGCATAAATTGCATGGACGCCTAATGCTTTTAATTGGGTAACGGTTTCTTGTAAGTCTGCTTCATTTCTTCCAGTAATTGCAACATCAATCCCTTCTTTAGCAAAAGCAATAGCAGTAGCTTTACCTAAACCTTTACTTCCTCCTGTAATTATTGCTTTTCTATTTTTTAAATGTTCCATAATTGTTTTAGTATCTATATGTTTTTATAATGTTTATCTAGCCTCATAAAATTATAGAGACTATTATAAGAGTTAACGAAATTATAGGATTTTTTTCAGAAAGTCAAACTAAAACGAAACTCTAAAACTAAGATTTGGTGTTATCCCTAATGATGTGTTTTCAATAGTAGTGACTTGATTATTATCAATAGTATAATAGGTATTTAGTATATTTTCTCTGTTAAGAATATTCCATACCGACGCTCCAATAACAGCTTTATTTTCGCCTAATTTAAATTGATATGTAGCAGATAGGTCTGCTCTAATATAGGAGCTTAACCTACTACTGTTTGGTGCATTATAATTAATAGTGTTATTAATTATAGGCGTATTGTCATTGACTTGCGTGTAAGGTTTACCAGAATGCCAATTGACACCAAAAGCTAATTTTAGTTGTTGCCAACTATACGTACTACCATAATTAATTTGATGTTTTATATCAAAATTACTAGGGAAAGCGTTACTGTTATTTAAGTCTTTAAACGTATAATTATTATTGCTATAACTATAGCCTATCCACGTACTAAAACGATTAATTTGTTTGTTAACTAATACATCAATACCCTTAACATTATAACCTCCATTAACATTAATAAATTGATATTGATTTTGCAATCCTTGACTTCGGGTAGTCACGCCATTAACCGTTTTATAATAGCCTTCAATACTTAATAATAATTTGTTTTTATTATAAGTTAGCCCTAAACCTAACTGCTTACTTTTTTGAATTGGAATGGTATTATTGTTAGCCAAAACCCATCGACGCTTTTCTACACCTAAAAAGTCGTTTTGTAAATCTATTAACTGTGAAGTGGTTTGACTTTTATATTCACCTGAAAGTTCGGCTCTAAAATGTTTTAAAAAGCGTTGACTAATATGTAACCTTGGTTCTAACACACCTATTTTAAAATTTTTGAAGTAATTATGACGAAACCCTAGTTTAATTAAAGATTTTTTGTTTTTGGATTGTAATATCGTTTCGGCATAGACACTATGTGCTGTTAAGTTTCGCTTTAGGTTAACATCTAAAAAAGAGTCATTTGTTTCTTCTAAATTACTTACCGAAACTTCGTTAAATTGATAACCTCCATTAATTGAAAAATAGGTATTAAAATCATAGTAAGCATCAATATTAAAACCAGTATCAACTACTTTATTTTCTTGTATTAAACGTTGGTTATTTGCCATATCATAATCCGAAGATCTTAAATCGTAATTTGAGTAATACCCTTTAATTGTGGTGTTGAATTTGTTATTCCAAATATGTTGATATTGTATAGCAGATGCTCTGTTTTGTTGTTTTAGTTGATTACTGTTATTTACTGAGGCATCACTATTTGAGGACTCCTCAAAATCTAATTGATTAAATACATTTAATAATGTAAAACGTAATTTATCTTTTTCTGTAATATTGTGTAAGAGTTTTAATGAGATATCACTAAACCTAAAGGTTTGATTGTCTTTAAACGAATGTTCTGTGTTAGACACTTCAGAGTCCTGAAACACACGTTTAAAATATTGATTATACGTTGGTGTATTTAGTATATCAGTAATAGCACGTCTAGTTGCTAATTGTAGTTGTGTTTTTGGTGTTAATGGTATAATAGCAAAACCATCTGCAGTAATCATATTTATGCCTATTCCAGCGCTAAAATCGGCATCTATATTATCCGATAATTTCATGTCAATCATACTACTAATTCCGTCACCAAATCGCGCGCTTGTTCCATTTTTTATAACAGAGACATGTTTTGTTAAATACGGATTAAAAGCCGAGATTAATCCAAAAAAGTGCCCTGATTGATACATTTTTATTCCATCATATAAAATAAGGTTTTGATCATGTGTTCCTCCTCTAACATTAATATTAGATACGGTTTCATCTACACTTAAAACACCAGGTATGGCTTGTATGGTTTGTAATATATCAGGTTCAATTAAACCAGGTAAAATTTCAAAGGATTTTGGTGATATGGTTATATGACCAGATTTGTTTTTGTCAATACCAGTGGTTAAGTAATTAGAGATAGTAATTTCGTCTAATTTTTGAAAAGAAAAACCATTTATATTGCCTGTAACGGTAATAAAATGGTCGTCTAATTTGTTGAATTTTATATCAGTTTGGAGTTCTATTTTTGATAACATATCATCCAAAGAATCCTTGCTATCAAACGTCACAAAAACACCCTTAATTACTTTGTCTGCATAAGAAAAACTAACTTTATACTGATACTCTATTGTAGATAGGACATCTAATAAAGGGAGTTTTTTAGTTTGGGCATAAAAAGAAAAGCTAAAGGCTAATGCAATAATTAATAATAGAGTCTTTTTTAACGATTTATTCACGCGTTAAAATAATGGTTTTGTTAACTTTTTTATAGCGTAATTGTAGTGGTTGTGTTATGGACTGTAATGCAATATTAATGTCATTGTGTGTAAACTTACCCGAAAACAATTCGTCTTGTTTAATCGTTTTAGCATCAATCTTTACATTATACTGTCTTTCAAACTCGTCTAAAACTTCGCTTAAAGGTACGCTAATAAAACTACTTAGACTGTTTAGCCAATCTGGTTTTTTTGCATTTAAAGTTAACCGCTCAATAGGCTTATTGTTAATTATTAAAAAGGAATCTCCTGCTTTCAATTTTGTTTCAGCACTGTTAAAAATCACATTAACTAAGCCTTCATAGCAGGTAACTTCAAAATAATTTTGACGTTGCTTAACATTAAATTCTGTTCCCAAAACGGTTACTATTCCTGATGTTGTAACAACATTAAAGGAGCTTCCTTTTTTAACTTTAAAAAAGGCTTCGCCTTCTAATTTAAGACTGCGTGTATTGTCTGTCCATTGTTTTGGATTATAGGTGATTTTAGATAACGCATTTAAATTAACTTCAGAGTTGTCAGGTAGTTGGATTAATGACTTTTCTGCATAATATGTATTAATAGTGGTGTCTAACGTTGTGGTATAATAATAGGCGCCAAAACATATTGCTAAAATAGCTGCAATTTTAAGTAAAGGAGATAGCCAATTAGTTTGTCTTTTTGGTGGTTGTTCAATACTGGTAAGTATTGTTTTTAAAGCCTGGTCAGTGTTAAACTCTGGCGCTTTAAACCCTTTACTGTAATTAGATAATTTTACTATAGCCTCATAGTCCTCAAGCGCTTTAAACGCTTCAAGTTCTTGAGGAGTTAGGTCGTTGTCCAACCATTTTAATATTAGTACTTCTTTATTCATAACTTTAATCTAACTATATAACAAGACCATCCGGAAAATTCCTACCCTTAGGTAAAAAAATAAAATTTATAACCCATCTATCTCTTGTCTTAATTTTTTTAAGGCACCATAAATGCGTTTTTCTACAGCTTTGGTACTAATGTCCAAAAGTGCAGCAATTTCTTTAAAACGTTTACCTTCCACACGATTCATTAAAAAGGCAACCCGTTGAGCCTCAGTTAAATTAGCTATAGCTTTTTCTAGCTTTTTACGGTATTCATCTTCCTCCATTAAAAATTCTGGAGATACATCTGTTTGATGTGTTGTTTTTGTTTGTTGGTGTTTTAGGACTACTTTTTGGTGTGCAACCTCATTTAGCATTAAGTTGTTTGCAATTGTAAAAACATAACTTTTAGCTTTCTCAGGACTTACTTTTTTACAATTTTCCCACAGCTTTATAAAGGCTTCTTGGGTTTTGTCTTCGGGATTTAAACGGTCTCCAAACTTGAAATATAAAAAGCTATGTAAGCTTTTTGAGTGCTTTTTAAAAAATGCCTCGAATCGGGATTTATCACAAATATTTTTATATAACTGTTTTGACATAATTTTATTAAAGTACTACAAAATAGGACTATTTTTTTTGATAATTAGGTAGGTATTTTAAATAAACAACTGTTTTATACTTGAAACCATGTAAAACATATACTGACTACTAGTGTATTAAAAATGTAATATTAATGAAAATTAAACAACCTCTTTTTGGAATATTACTAGTGTTTGGCTTGTTTTTTAATTGTCAAAATGAAACTATTAATAGTGTTGATCAACAAAGTGAAACACTTGAGTATAACTCTACGTTATTCAATTTAATTAGCACAATTGCATTGGATGAAGACATTAATTGTATGGATTTTGAATATCCATTGACTGTTTCCATTTATGATGCAGATTTCCAGTTAGCAGACATCGTAACTATAGATAATGATGACGCATTATATTTATTTTTGCAAACTTTAGACACCTCTATTGTCGCTAGTTTAAACTTTCCTATCACCATGGTTTTACCTGATGAGCAAATTGTAGTAAATTCTAATCAAGCCTTACAATCTATTATAACCTTAGAAGGTAGTAGTTGCGACAGTGTAAATTCTTGTACCCAAACAGCTATAGCTAATTATTTAATGGATTGTAATCAGTTGCCAACAATAAATGGGCTTTTACCTAACTTGACCCATTTTAATTTTCAGGAAGATAATAACATAACTGTTTTATATGAAGGCGATATGTTATTTAATGGTACTTGGGATATTACGACTATAGAAGGGAATGTGTATGTGTTTATTACAATTAGCGGATTAGACAATTATAATGGACAGTGGGAAGTTGTACAATGTGAATCAGAACAATTAGTTTTAGAACAGGAAGATTTAGAACTAATATTGACCCAAAATTGCAGTCCTAACCCATTTAGCTGTTTTGAAGATATAAATCTCACTATTTGTGATGCGGATGGAGATTTAATAGAGACGTTTAATTTAGATGAATTTTATCAAGATTGCGATCAAAGTAATGTTGGTATTAGTTATCATATATCTTATGATGATGCTGTTAATAACGCCAATGCATTGACATCGACCTTTACAAATGTTACAAATCCGCAGACCATTTATGTTAGGGTAGCGCAATATAGTAATCCAGATATATATCAAATATTTACAATAGTTATAACGGTTGAAGACTGCACATAATTAAATAATCACATAATTATAATATAGTCACTAGATAGTCTAACTATTAAAAATTTAGTTTTAGTTAAGTTAATTATTATCATGTTTAAAAGGTTGCTAATTTTAGTAGCCTTTTTTTATGGAATTATTTATATATGAAACTTCGTAAATACGCTTCAAATTGCTATTTTTGTGCTTCTTAAAAACAGAAAAAATTATGTTTAATAATTTAAGCGAAAAGTTAGATAAAGCGTTACACGTACTAAAAGGACATGGTAGCATTACAGAAGTAAACGTTGCCGAAACCCTAAAAGAAGTACGTAGAGCACTTTTAGATGCCGATGTTAACTTTAAAATTGCTAAAGAATTTACTAATAGAGTAAAAGAAAAAGCACTAGGTCAAAACGTATTAACAACGTTACAACCAGGACAATTAATGGTTAAAATCGTTAAAGACGAATTAACTGAATTAATGGGAGGAGATGTAGAAGGCATAAACATGTCTGGTACACCAACTATTATATTAATGTCTGGTTTACAAGGATCTGGTAAAACTACTTTTTCTGGTAAATTAGCCAACTTTTTAAAAACCAAAAAAACTAAAAAACCTTTATTAGTTGCGTGTGACGTTTATCGTCCAGCAGCTGTTGATCAGTTACACGTTGTAGGAGATCAAATAAAAGTGGATGTTTATAGTGATAAAGGAAACACAGATCCAGTAGCTATTGCACAAGCAGGTATTGCACATGCAAAGCAAAATGGACATAACGTCGTTATTATTGATACAGCTGGTCGTTTAGCTGTGGATGAAGCGATGATGAAAGAAATTTCTAACATTCACAAAGCAATACAACCACAAGAAACATTATTTGTAGTAGACTCTATGACAGGTCAAGATGCTGTAAATACAGCAAAAGCCTTTAATGATGTTTTAAACTTTGATGGTGTTATCTTAACAAAATTAGATGGAGATACACGTGGTGGAGCAGCAATATCTATTAAATCTGTAGTAAATAAACCAATTAAGTTTATTGGTACAGGAGAGAAGATGGAAGCGATTGATGTATTCTATCCTTCTCGTATGGCAGATCGTATTCTTGGAATGGGAGATGTTGTCTCTTTAGTAGAACGAGCTCAGGAACAATTTGATGAGGTAGAAGCTAGAAAATTACAAAAGAAAATCGCTAAAAATCAATTTGGTTTTGACGACTTCTTAAAGCAAATTCAGCAAATCAAGAAAATGGGTAATATGAAAGACCTTATTGGAATGATTCCTGGTGCTGGAAAAATGATGAAAGATATAGATATAGACGACGATGCTTTTAAAGGTATCGAAGCTATTATCCACTCGATGACAGTTAAAGAGCGTACTAATCCATCTATTATTGATGCTAGTCGTAAAAAACGAATTGGTAAAGGATCTGGTACTTCGGTTCAAGAAGTTAACCAATTACTTAAGCAATTTGATCAAATGAGTAAGATGATGAAAATGATGCAAGGTGGAAAAGGAAAAGCAATGATGAATGCAATGAAAAACATGAGGTAACTCATGTTTTTTTATTTTATATAATTAACTAACACACACAACTATAAAATATGACAATTCTAGACGGTAAAAAAGTCAGTAACGATATTAAAAACGAAATCAAAGCTGAAGTCGACAAGATGAAAGCTAATGGCGAAAAAGTTCCTCATTTAGCAGCAGTTATTGTAGGTAACGATGGAGCAAGTTTGACTTACGTAGGAAGTAAGGTTAGAGCTTGTGAGCGTGTTGGTTTTGAATCTACTATGGTTAGATTGTCTAATACAACCAGTGAAGTTGAATTGTTAGATAAAATTGACGAGCTTAATAATAATCCTGATATTGATGGCTTTATTATTCAGTTACCATTACCAGACCAAATAGATACACAAAAGGTATTAATGGCTGTGCATCCAGATAAGGATGTGGATGGGTTTCATCCCATGAATTTTGGTAAAATGGCATTAGACATGTCTACCTTTATTCCAGCAACACCATTTGGTATTTTAGAATTGTTAGACAGATATAACGTAGACACTAAAGGTAAGCACACAGTGGTTATTGGTCGTTCTCATATTGTAGGAAGACCAATGAGTATTTTAATGGGTCGTAAAGGGTTTCCTGGTAACAGTACAGTAACTTTAACACATAGTCACACTAAAAATATTACACAAATTACAAGTCAAGCAGACATTATAATTTCTGCGTTAGGTGTACCAAACTTTTTAAAAGCAGAAATGGTAAAAGATGATGCTGTTATTATAGATGTAGGTATTACTAGAGTTCCGGACGACACTAAAGAAAGAGGTTACCGTATTACTGGTGATGTTGATTTTGAAAATGTTAGTAAAAAAGCTAGTCACATTACACCTGTTCCTGGTGGAGTAGGACCAATGACAATAGCTATGTTATTAAAAAACACTTTGTTAGCAAGAGAACGTCACAGAAAATCTAATAAAAATTAATTACTTATTTTTAAACCTGAAATTAATCGTTTCAGGTTTTTTTATGCAAATACTATCTCGTGTTCAGTTTGGAAGTTTAGAGCATCTTCTGCCAATAGTTGTGGCTGTAATTTTGTGTTGGTTTTTATTTTATCAAATCAAAACACAATCAGATCATCTAAAGTTTAAAGTATTTAAAGGCTTAGGTATTTTTGTATCTGGTTTTATGGCTATTTTTCATTTGTATAAAATTGGACAAGGTGGTTACAGTTTACAAACAGATTTACCCTTGTTTTTATGTAGCTTTATGGCTTTGTTTATTTTTATATTCACTTTAACAAGACGGTTTTTACTCTTCGAAATCTTATTTTTTTGGACCATAGTAGGTACGTCTCAAGGCGTTATTACACCAGATATTGAGGTAGGTTTTCCTAGTTATGATTATGTAAGGTATTGGATCGTTCATCTTGGACTTTTAACAATTATAGCCTATGCTATAGTGGTCTTAAAAATGCGACCAAAATTTAAAAGTGTATTTAAATCTTTTGTAGTACTGCAGGTTTATGTTTTGATAATTATGGTAATTAACTACCTGTTGGATGCTAACTATTCTTATTTAAATAATAAACCACTTTCTGGATCAGTACTGGATTTGTTGGGTGATTGGCCAAACTATGTAATTGTAGTCCAATTAGCTTTATTACCATTGTTTTTGCTGATTTACTTACCTTTTTTTTGGTCTAATAAATATTATAAGACAAAAAACAACAATAACAACATATATTAATATTACTTAAAATGAAAAATTTATTATTTATAATACTATTGATTATGGGCACACAATATGGTGTAGCACAAAACAATGAACTGACTATCGAGGAATTTGAATCAATAGAAATTGATGATGTATTATTTACTGATATTAAAAACACTAATGGAAATGAGACGTTGTTAACACATGTATTGGGTCCTGATATTACTTTTTTTGACAATAATGATGATTCAAATGGAGAAGGAACAAAAAAAGTATTGGTTAATTCAAGTTTAGAATTTGTTTTTACTAATATAAACTCAGATGAATTTAATCCCGAGTTATTCTATTTAAAAACGGATTCTATTGAAATAAAAAGTATTAGCATAAGTATAAATAACCACTATTCTATTTTAGGAAGTCCAATTCAAATTAGAAATAATAATGATGGCACAAAATCTATTATATACACTAAACTGTCTGATGATTGTTGTGCATTTGTTTTAGAAACAAACGAGTCTGGATTTATAACAAAAATAGAATATTTTGTTTGGACTTAAAATACTAACCACTTCAATAATTAAAAAAAACTGACAATTTTTATAGTCAGTCTTGGAAGGAGTTAGTATAAAAAAAGACCTCACAGGTTTTTAAAATCTGTAAGGTCTAAATTTTATGATACTAGTTGGGTTTGCCTAAACTAAACCCAGTGAAATTTATTTTGCAAACAACTGTGACTGATCTCTAAATGTTTTAAACTCTAAAGCATTACCAGAAGGGTCCTTAAAAAACATTGTTTTTTGCTCGCCAACTAAACCTTCAAATCTTACATAAGGTTCAATAATAAACTGAACATTTTTATTTTTTAAGTGCGCTTCAAATTCCGCGAAAGCGTCCCAATCTAAAACCACACCAAAATGTGGTACTGGTACGTGCTTACCATCCACTTGATTTGCAGTTTCAACGTCGTTAGTTTTTGCTTTATAATGTATTACTAACTGGTGACCAAAAAAGTTAAAGTCTACCCATTGGTCGCTACTTCTTCCTTCTTCGCAGTTTAAAATATCTCTGTAAAACTCGCGACAGTCCTGTAAATTGTGAACAGGAATGGCTAAATGAAAAGGTGATACTGTACTCATTATTTAATGGTCTTTGCGTCTGTTTCTTATTGGTCGCTCACGATTTGGTCGCTCTCCTTTAGACAATTCTCTACTTGGTTGATCTTTTGGTTTGGCTCTGTCTTTAGTTGGTGCCTCTTTAACAGGTCTACTAGCTCTAGAGGGACTGTCTTTTGCTGTTTTAGCTTCGTGTATCTTGGTCGAATCCTCTAAAAGCAAATGCAGTGTTTTTAACTCTTTTTCTGTAAATTCTCTGTATTCTCCAACAGGAACATCCAATTTAATATTCATGATTCTAACACGTCTTAATGAGGTCACTTCATAGGTTAAATATTCGCACATACGTCTAATCTGCCTGTTTAAACCTTGTGTTAAAATAATCCTGAAGGTATGTGAATCTATTTTTTTAACCGAACATTTTTTAGTCGTACGATCTAAATCTTCTAGATAAATACCACTTGCCATTCTGTTTATAAAGGTTTGTGATATTGGTTTGTCTACAGTAACAATATACTCTTTGTCATGATTGTTACTAGCACGTAAAATTTTGTTTACAATATCACCATCGTCAGTCATAAAAATTAATCCATCACTTAACTTATCTAAACGTCCAATAGGAAAAATACGTTTTGGATAGTTTATGTAATCTATAATATTGTCTTTTTCAACAGAGGTATCTGTAGTACATACAATACCTACAGGTTTGTTAAAAGCAAGGTAAATTGGCTTGTCAGTATTGTTTTTAATAATTTCACCATCTACAGCAACAACATCATTTGGACTTACTTTTGTGCCCATTTCTGGTACAACGCCATTAATTGTAACACGTCCAGCATCAATTAATTTATCACCTTCACGACGCGAGCAAAAACCAGCTTCGCTAAGGTATTTATTAAGTCTTGTTAATTTTTCTTCCAAAATATATTATGCTTTAATAAAATTAATAACAGCTTTGTTTACGCTATCATCACGTAATCCATGACCAAAACCATCTGTAGTTAGTAATGTTGAATTTTTAAAGTTAGATGAAATTAGCTCAGCCTCATCATATTGTATAATCTTATCACCTTTATCGTGGATGATAAGTCCTTCTAAATTAATTTCTTTTGAAAATTTAGCTGCCGAGAAATGTGAAGGCATATAATTAAAACGTTCTAAAACTAGCTGATTTAGTCCATTTTCAATGCGCTTATTAAACCCTAACATGTTAACATAGTTTTTAAAAACATTTGTAAACTCTGAAGGTGCGCCAAGCAAAATCATTTTTTGTAAAGCGTCATTTTGGTATTTATGTTGAAAAAACACAGATGCCATTCCACCAACTGAATGTCCAACAATTACGTTAGCCTTGTAATGTTTTGCAACAACATTTAAAAACTCGGAATACAAAATAGCATTAAACTGCGTACCACTAGATTTACCATGAGCAGGACCATCTAAAGACACCACATTGTAATCTAAATCCTGTAAAGCTTCGACTAATTTTTTCCATCTAAAAGTATTGCTTTCCCAACCATGTGCAAGTAAGATGGTTTTTTTTGTACCTACCCAATGGTAAGTTTGTATGGTGTGGTCTTGATAGTTTAAAGTGTATTGGTTAGCTGTATTTAAAAACGGTTGATGTTTGTCTTTAAAACGTCCTTGTCTAGGTGTTGCAAAAATGTCTAATGCTTTTGCGCTAGCAAATTTAGGAGCAACATAACTAACCGCATTTAAACCGTTACCAATTATTTTAGGAAGTACTTTTGCGATTTTCTTTTTCATTTTTTTTTAGTCTTCTCTGTTTACCAAATCCATTGAAAATGCTGGAGTACAAATTGCAATATACTCGCAAGCAATTGTAAAAGGATTGGAGTATTGTACACGAGTATTTTTTTTAATTTTAATGGATTGTCCAGCTTCAAGGATTATTTCTTCGCCATCAATAATAAACTGTTTTTTTCCTTTTATAATATAGGTATACTCATCAAAAGCTGGTGTTTGAAAAGGTTCACTCCAACCTGCTGGAGCAATCATATGTGCTATACTAATATCTTTATTACCATCTGTGGCTAACCCAAAGTGCTCTTCAATAACTTTACCATCAGTTGTTGGTACAACAAATGGGCTGTTTTGGATTTTATATTTTTTGTCTTTCATTTTAAAAATTATAATTACTTAATAAACAATAATTCAGATTAATATCAAAAATATTAACCTGAATTTATAGTTTAGGTTGCTTATTTATAGGTTATTAACTTAATGAATGGATTAAGTCTTAGACTCATATTTAACTATAATGTCTTCAATAGTTTTAACGTCCTGAATAGATAATAGTCTTTTGTCAATTAAAAAATCATTTTGATTATCAGAGACTAATTTTAATCCATAATCATTTCGATTAACTCTATTTAATTTATTTAAATCAAAAGATTTAGCAAACCAACCAACGGTTTTAATAGTATCGTCCTCTATTTTATATAAATCTTTTTTATCAAAAAAATAAGAATACAAATAAAATATTACCATAGGTATGGCTAATAATTGTAGTACATAGTTTTTGTGATTTTCAATTAAAAAGAAAGATAATCCAAATACCATCCAAAGTACGGCAGACAAAATATCTGCTTTTCTTTTTTTTACATTTTTGAATTCCATTTTATGTAAGACCTACCAACCTAAAATAAAGTGTTTAATCTTAGCGGTTTCTGGTATGTTTGCTTCCTCTATTTTTTTGTTCATATCAAATCTAAACTCTGATGGTAATTCATTTTTATCAATTAAGAAAAACGCATCGCTTTCTTTAACAAAAACGGAAGCACTTTTAAATGAATTTTGAATGCTTGTAATAGTATATTTTGCTTTAATATCTCCAAAAGTACTATTGCTAGTTATCCCTTTGTCTGTTTTAAATCTCGAGTCTTTTATTTTGATACTAGAGATTGTAGCAGTAGAGTCTAATGCTTGTTTTGGTGTTATGCTTAATAGGTGTTTACCTCCTTTTTCGTAAATTTCAATAGTATTTAAAGCACCTGTAAACTCGTCTCCAGCAATTGGACTTATTACTGAGTCGTTGATAAAGATAGTTTTTAAATCCTTGACTTGGGTTGAGTCTGTTAATAATCCAATATTTTGGTTTTGCACTAAATATGGATCTGCAGCTTTGTTACATGACGTTGCTAGTACAGCTAAAAGACCTAAGGTTACTATTGTTTTTTTCATTGAGGTTATATTGGTTTTGTTTCCGCTTAAGCGAAATTATTTTGTTTGTTATTCTTTTTATAAAAGTGATTATTTCATCACGCGTTTTAAAATTCCAAAAACGCTTCTAATAAATGTAGCACTTGTTAATACTTTGATAATTGGGTTTTGTGCAGTGCTGCGTCTTCTTGTGGTTGTTGATCTAGATTGTTTTTCAGCTTTTTCTTTTTCAGCTTTTTTGTCTTCTTCAAGTTGTAAGGCTTCAGCAGCTTCTATTTTTTTATTTAAAAGCTCATAAGCGCTTTCACGATCTATGGTTTCGTTATATTTTAAAACTAACTTGGAGTCGTCCAATAAGTTTTGCAACTCGACGTCTGTTAACACATCCATTCTACTCATTGGTGCACGCATCATTGTGGCAGCTAATGGTGTTGGTCTTCCTTTTTCATCTAAAGCAGACACTAACGCTTCTCCAGTACCTAATGAGGTTAATACATCTGCTGTATCATAGTATGCAGTATCTGGATAGTTTTGTGCTGTTAACTTTATGGCTTTTCTGTCTTTTGCTGTAAAGGCACGCAAAGCATGTTGGATTTTTAACCCTAATTGACTTAAAACTCCTTCTGGTACATCTGTTGGGTTTTGTGTTACAAAGTATAACCCAACACCTTTACTACGTATTAGTTTAACAATGCTTTCTATTTGATTTAATAAGGCTTTTGAAGCTTCGTTAAATATCAAATGCGCTTCATCAATAAACATGATTAATTCTGGTTTTCCAGAGTCACCTTGTTCTGGTAAAGTCTCATATATTTCGGCCAATAAACTTAACATAAATGTCGAGAATAATTTTGGTCTGTCTTGTATGTCAGTAAGTCTAATAATGTTTATGTAACCACGACCATCTCTAGTGGTGCGTAATAAATCTTCGACCTCAAAACTTTTTTCGCCAAAAAATAAATCACCTCCTTGTTGCTCAATCTCGATAACTTTTCTTAAAATCGCTCCTGTTGATGCCGAAGAGATGCGACCATACTCGTCCTGAAATTCTTCTTTACCTTCATTAGTGCAATATTGTAATATTTTTTTAAAATCTTTTAAATCTAACAAGGGTAGTTTGTTGTCGTCACAATATTTAAAAATAACTGCTACAACGCCAGATTGCGTGTCTGTAAGATCCAAAATTCTAGATAGTAAAACAGGACCAAACTCGCTAACAGTTGCACGTAATCTTACACCATTTTGTTCGGATAAACTCATGATTTCAACAGGAAATCCTTTAGCTTCAAAGGGTAAACCTATTTTTGCATGACGTTCGTCAATTTTGGCATGTCCAGGACTAGGTTGTGCGATACCACTTAAATCTCCTTTAATATCCATAAGTAAGACCGGAATCCCTTTATCACTAAGGTTTTCTGCCAACACTTGTAACGTTTTAGTTTTACCAGTTCCAGTTGCACCAGCTATCAAACCATGCCTATTCATAGTTTTTAATGGTACGTTTACAAAAGCATCTTTTATAGTTTGACCATCTAACATTGCCGAACCTAACGTTATGTAGTCACCTTTACAGGTATTTCCTTCTGTGATATGATTAAAAAATTCGTCTTGTCTACTCATTCTAAAAATATTTGATGTAAAAATACTAATCTTAGCGTAAATCATTGAAAACTTTCAACTTTAAATGCTTAAATTTTCCATTAGATAAGATTATATTTGCAAGCTATGAAGCAAGAGACACAAGATTTAGTTAACAAAGGATTAATGTTGCCTTTAATGGAAGAGTTTTACACTATCCAAGGGGAAGGTTTCCATAAAGGAACTGCTGCTTATTTTATAAGAATTGGTGGTTGCGATGTTGGTTGTCATTGGTGCGATGTTAAAGAAAGTTGGAATGCAGATTTACATCCTCCAACTAGTACAGATGTAATAGTTGCCAATGCTAAAAAGTATAGCGATACTGTAGTAGTAACAGGAGGAGAACCGTTAACTTGGGATATGACAGCATTAACCGATAAGCTTAAGGCTGAAGGTTGTAAAATCCATATTGAAACTTCTGGTGCTTATGAGTTAACTGGTCAATGGGATTGGATTTGCTTGTCTCCAAAAAAAATGAAACTGCCTACTCAAGGTGTTTATGATAAGGCACATGAGTTAAAATGTATTATCTATAATAAAGATGACTTTAAGTTTGCGGAAGCGCAAGCAGCTAAAGTTAATGGAGATTGTATTTTATATTTACAACCAGAATGGAGTAAACGTGATACAATGATACCAATGATTGTCGATTATGTTATGGCTAATCCTAAATGGAAAGTGTCGCTACAAACACACAAGTATCTTAATATTCCGTAAAATAGTTGTATTTTGCAACTATAGCTATTAATCATAGCGTAAGTAATCCTTATAAACTTAACATTATGATTAGAAATTTTTACAATGAAAAATGGAAACCTGTCCAGTTTGATGACAATGTTTCTGAAAATATGTCTTTTAAAATATCAAACCATGGACGACTTAGTAAAGTTGAAGATGGAGTTGATGTTTTGATAGAAAACCAATACCCTATTAATGGGTATAGTACAGTTCCTGTTATAAAAAAAGATGGTAAGCGTACAGCAAGATATATTCACAAATTAGTTGCACAACATCATTTAGATAAACCAGAAGACGCAAAATTTGTGCTCCACTTAGATTACGATAAAAGTAATAATGCAGTCGAAAATTTAAAATGGGCAACTAAACGTGAAAAGGAAATCCATCAATTTAAAAATCCGCATTATCTTACTAGAAAAAAAGTAATAACATCCTCTAAGTTAACCGAAACAGAGGTGATTAGACTTAAAAAGCGTCTTTTTGATCCAAATAGACGTACTAGATTAAAGATTTTAGCGCGACAATTTGGAGTTTCAGAAATGCAATTACATCGTATTAAAACTGGTGAAAATTGGGGACACGTAAAAGTGTAACTATTGTTTTATAAACTTAACTGTTTGTCGTCCACTATTATTATGAAAATCTAAGAAATAGATTCCAGTAGCTAAGTCTATAACCGGAAATTTATACTGTTTTTGGGTACCATTAGTTTTAATTATTTCTCTAGAAAGTTGTTTGACAAATCTACCGTTAGCGTCATAAAGCTCGATTAATAAATTATCATCACTTTTAAAATCTATTGAAAATTCAAGATTGTTTTTAACTGGATTTTTTAGTAATGTAACCTGTAATGGCGATTTTGCTGGTACAGAGAAATCTTCAGTATTTAAAGTTTGGTCTGTGTATTTGTAAATAGTAGTACCTGACGCATAAGCTTGACCTGATGAGGTAACAAATATTCGGTTTAAATTATTACCAATGTTTAAGTTTGTCCAAGTTAGTCCTCCATCTGTGGTTTCGTAAAAACCTGTGGTGTGTCCTCCAATCCATCCAAGGGTTTCGGATGTAAATCCAACTGCCTGTAAATGGGTTTCTGGTGCGTTAGTACTAAACCATGTTAAACCTCCATCAACAGACTTTATAAATTGTCCTAATGTGGTTGCTGTAGACTCCACAGCTCCAAAAATAATATTAGTGTTGTTTTCTAATACTTGTATTTTCCAAACGTAATCTCCAATAATATTGGAGTTATATATTTCAGTCCAGGAAGTTCCTCCATCGATAGTTTTTAAAATGATGCCTCCTGTTGCACTTTTTCCAGAAGCATAACCAATAGTTTCAGTTTCAAAATAAATTTCTACTAAAGCATCAGCGTACGCAGACATGTCTATAGATGTCCAATTGTTACCATTATCTGAAGATTTAATTATAAAAGCTGGACCAAAGTAAGCACCACATCCATAAATTGTTGAGGTTCCAACAGTATCTAATCCGCAAATGGCAACTGGATTTGGTGTTATATTAGTTATAGTTGTCCATGTTATACCACCATCTGTAGTTTTGTAAAAAAGACCATTTAAAGTACCTAAAAAGCCTACGTCTTCATTTAAAAATTCAATATTTCTAAAATAATGACTACTACCTAAATCCGTTTGATTTAGTTGTTCTGACCATGTTATACCACCATCTGTAGTTTTGTATACAGACGCATAAAAGCCATTTGCAGCCCAGCCTAAATTATCATCTAAAAAAAACACGTCATCAAAACGTTGATTGTTAGGATTAGAAGTAATATTAGGTAGTGGTTGCCAAGTAGCTTGAGCAGTTATGTTTAAGCTAAATAAAATAAATAAAAGAACAAATAATCTCATTGTGGTTTGGGGTTAACTATCAGATTGTAAAGTTAAGAATACTTTTAACTAACTAAAAAGTGATATATTGTAATGTAATATTATTTATTGTTGTAAAAATGTAAGCATTAATACGTTTAGTGTTTTAATTATGAAACATAAAGCTAATATTTGCTTCATCAATTAGAATTAAAGAATTTAAAATATAAAATTATGTGTGGAATTGTATGTGCTTTCGACCTAAAACAAAAAAGTGAAGATTTAAGACCTCAAGTGTTAGAAATGTCTAAAACTATTCGTCATCGTGGACCAGATTGGTCAGGTATTTATAGTGATGATAAAGCTATTTTAGCACATGAGCGTTTAGCAATTGTTGATCCTGCTTCAGGAAAACAACCATTGTTTAGTCCTGATAACAAATTGGTTTTAGCTGCAAATGGCGAAATATACAATCACAGAGATTTGCGTAAGCAATTTGAAGGCAAATATGATTTCCAAACGCAAAGCGACTGCGAAGTAATCTTAGCATTGTACCAAGAAAAAGGTGTTGATTTTGTAGATGAAATGAACGGAATCTTTGGATTTGCAATTTATGATGTAGAAAAAGATGAATATTTTATAGCACGTGACCACATGGGAATTATCCCATTATACATTGGTTGGGATCAAAACGGAACATTTTATGTTGCCTCAGAGCTTAAGGCTTTAGAAGGTGTATGTACCAAAATTGAATTATTTCCTCCAGGACATTATATGTCAAGTAAAGATGGTGAATTTGTAAAATGGTATAATAGAGATTGGAGTGATTATGAGGCTGTAAAAGATAACGAAACTAGTATTGCAGAAGTTAAAGAAGCTTTAGAAGCAGCAGTTCACAGACAGTTAATGAGTGATGTGCCTTACGGAGTTTTACTTTCAGGAGGATTAGATAGTTCTGTAACTTCTGCAATTGCAAAAAAATACGCGCAAAAACGTATAGAGTCAGATGACCAGTCGGATGCTTGGTATCCGCAATTACATAGCTTCTCTGTTGGGTTAGAAGGCTCGCCAGATTTAGCTGCAGCACAAAAAGTGGCAGATCATATTGGAACGGTACACCATGAAATTAAATTTACAATCCAAGAGGGTTTAGATGCTATTAAGGATGTAATTTATAACATAGAAACTTATGATATAACAACCATACGATCGTCAACACCTATGTATTTAATGGCTAGAGTTATTAAATCTATGGGAATTAAAATGGTATTATCAGGTGAAGGAGCAGATGAAATTTTTGGTGGATACTTATACTTTCATAAAGCACCAAATGCAAAAGAATTTCATGAAGAAACAGTGCGTAAGCTAGATAAATTACACATGTACGATTGTTTAAGAGCAAACAAAAGTTTAGCTGCTTGGGGAATTGAAGGACGTGTACCATTTTTAGATAAAGAGTTTATGGATGTAGCGATGCGCATTAATCCTCAAGATAAAATGATTAATGGAGAACGTATGGAAAAATGGGTAGTACGTAAGGCTTTTGAGGATATGTTACCAGAAAGTGTAGCTTGGAGGCAAAAAGAACAATTTAGCGATGGTGTTGGATATAGTTGGATTGACACACTTAAAGAAGTGGTTAATGAAGCAGTCACAGATGATCAAATGGCTAATGCTAAATTCCGTTTTCCAATACAAACACCACAAAACAAAGAAGAGTTTTACTATCGTTCTATTTTTGAAGAGCACTTCCCAAGTGATGCTGCAGCAAAAAGTGTACCTCAAGAAGCAAGTGTGGCGTGCAGTACAGCCACAGCCTTAGAGTGGGATGAGGCTTTTAAAAACATGAATGAGCCAAGTGGTCGTGCAATAGCAAACGTCCATGATAAGTCTTATGCTACATCTTAATTAAACAAAAATTAGCATAAAGTATATATATTAATAGCTTCAAAACCTCGCAAATGCGAGGTTTTGTGTTTTTTGGTCTTAAAAAAAACAATTAAGATTATCAAAATCTATTTTAAAGCGGTTTTTAAGCCTTTTAAGACACTTTTTCAATAATTAACAAATGTTAATAATTTTTAAGGACAACGCTTAAATACACTTGAAAAACGTTTTTAATTGTGTATATTTGTTTGTATTCAAAAGGATGCCTAATCGCATCTTTTTTTATGCCTTAATAACAGAAATAGATCATAAATAATATAAATATGAGCGAAAAAAAGGAAGAGTTTAACAAACACAATTATTCTGCTGATAGTATCCAAGCGCTAGAAGGAATGGAGCATGTACGTATGCGTCCTTCCATGTATATTGGAGATGTTGGTGTACGTGGTTTACACCATTTAGTATATGAGGTTGTAGATAACTCGATTGACGAAGCTTTAGCTGGTCATTGTGATAATATCACAGTAACAATTAACGAGGATAACTCAATCACAACTGAAGATGATGGTCGTGGTATTCCTGTAGATCTTCACAAAAAAGAAGGTATTTCTGCATTAGAGGTTGTAATGACTAAAATTGGTGCAGGAGGTAAGTTTGATAAAGATTCTTATAAGGTTTCTGGAGGACTTCACGGTGTTGGTGTAAGTTGTGTTAACGCATTATCAGAGCACCTAACAGCAACCGTTTATAGAGACGGTAAAATATGGGAACAAGAATATGAAAGAGGTAAATCTTTATATCCTGTAAAGGCAATTGGTGATACAGATAAAAGAGGTACAACTGTAACTTTTAAACCAGATTCGACAATTTTTACACAAACGCTAGAGTATAATTACGATACATTAGCAAGTAGAATGCGTGAATTGGCATACTTAAACAAAGGAATTACAATCCATTTAGTAGACAAAAGATTTACTAAAGAAGATGGTTCTTTTGAAGGAGAAACATTTCATAGTGAAGAAGGTCTTAAAGAGTTTATCAAGTTTTTAGACGGAAACAGAGAGCCTTTAATGAAAGATGTAATTTCTTTTGAAGGAGAAAAAAACGGAGTACCTGTTGAGGTTGCAATGGTATATAATACTAGTTATGCAGAAAACTTACACTCTTATGTAAATAATATTAATACACATGAAGGTGGTACGCACCTTTCAGGTTTTAGACGTGGATTAACGCATACACTTAAAAAGTATGCTGACGAGTCTGGAATGTTAGACAAGTTAAAGTTTGATATAGCAGGAGATGACTTCCGTGAAGGTCTTACAGCAATTGTATCTGTAAAAGTACAAGAGCCACAATTTGAAGGACAAACTAAAACTAAATTAGGTAACCGTGAAGTGTCTGCATCTGTAAGTCAGGCAGTATCAGAAATGTTATCTGATTATTTAGAAGAACATCCAGATGATGCTAAAATCATTGTTCAAAAAGTAATTCTTGCAGCCCAAGCTAGACATGCAGCTCAAAAAGCGCGTGAAATGGTGCAGCGTAAAACAGTAATGAGTATAGGTGGTTTACCTGGAAAATTATCGGACTGCTCAGAGCAAGACCCATCTAAGTGTGAGGTTTACCTAGTCGAGGGAGATTCGGCAGGTGGAACTGCAAAACAAGGTCGTGATCGTGCATTTCAAGCCATTTTACCATTACGTGGTAAGATTTTGAACGTTGAAAAAGCAATGACACATAAGGTGTTTGAAAACGAAGAGATTAAAAATATCTTTACAGCTTTAGGTGTAACTATAGGTACCGAAGAAGATAGTAAGGCATTAAACCTTTCTAAATTAAGATACCACAAAATAGTAATCATGTGTGATGCCGATATTGATGGTTCGCACATTGAAACACTTATTTTAACATTCTTCTTTAGATTTATGAAAGAGTTAATTGAAAATGGACACATTTACATAGCAACTCCACCTTTATATTTAGTTAAAAAAGGAGCTAAAAAACAATATGCTTGGTCAGATGAAGAGCGTGTTGCTATTATGAAAGATTTTGGAGAGTCAGCAAAAATCCAACGTTATAAAGGTCTTGGAGAGATGAATGCAGAACAACTTTGGGATACAACTATGAATCCTGAATTTAGAACGCTACGTCAAATCCAAATAGATAATGGTGTTGAGGCAGATCGTGTATTTTCTATGTTAATGGGAGACGAGGTGCCACCACGTCGTGATTTTATTGAGAGAAATGCTATTTACGCAAACATCGATGCTTAAATAATAAATATAATTTTATATTGCAAAGGAAACATTTTTTTAAATGTTTCCTTTTTTTTATACCCAAATCTAAACTAAAAGTAACTTAAACATGTTAAAGCAAAAGCTTTTATTTATTGTTGCAATTGTATTTTGTAACTCGGCTTATTCTCAATTTGAAGATGTCAAAGCTGTAGCCGAAGATTTAATTTTTTTAACAGATCAATACATTACTCCAGCAGCCAATGCATCAGTATTTCAGGCTTCTGGAGGTTGGTGTACTAGTGCTAAACCAAAAAATAAATTTGATGTAGAGTTATCTATTCAATATAACATGTTACTAATTCCGGATAATCAAAAAACGTTTTTAGTAAACCAAGCACAACTTCAAAATATAGGAATTCAAGGTAGTGCTACTTCATCACTAATACCATCCGCTTTAGGAGGAGATAACACTGTGGTTTTAGAAGGCTCAATAAATGATGAGGTATTTGAATTTGACGCACCAGAAGGTATTAATGCCAATACAGTACAACATGGTCAAGTCCAAGCAAGTATTGGTTTATGGAAAAAAACAAATGTAATTGTCAGGTTAGCGCCAAGTATTAAAATTAATAGCTCTGTATATAAATCGTTAGGTTTTGGAGTAATGCATAATCTAAATCAGTGGTTTAACGGAATTAAAAACAGTACTTATAATTTTGCTTTTTTAGGAACGTATTCTAATTATTCTGTTGACGAGGATTTTAACGAAGCAGATTTAATAATAGGTAAGATTAACGTAATAAAAGTGGATGGTCAATCGTATGGATTTAATCTTATTTCATCTAAAACCTTTAGCAATTTTGACGTCTCACTAGGCTTGGGATTAGCAACATCAAATTTTGATTATAAAGTAGGAGGAGAAGGTGATTTGCTGCTAGAGATACTTAATACTGGTTTAGAAACGTTAAGTAAAAGTAGAACAAATTTTAAATCAGATTTGTCTGTTAATTACAACTTAGATAATTTTTCAATAAATACAATGTTGACCTTTGGTGCTTACTCTAACATTGTTATTGGTTTAAATTATAATTTTATTTAAAACCATTTCATTAAAATTATCGTAAAATATAGTATAATTAAAAATTTTTAAAATGAAAAAACTACTTACAGTAATAAGTTTAATACTTTTTTCTCAAAGCAATATCGCTCAGCAAAATTTAAACGATTTGTTAGCAGCAGGTGTTAATGATGCAAAAACCTTCTCTGAAAGTTATTTATTACCAGCCACAAATGGATTGGCTTATGGCATAAGTTCGGGTTGGTTTAACAATGCAAAAACACCTAAAAAATATAGTTTTGAATTGTCTATTATTGGTAATACTTCTTTTATTAAAGATGAAAATAAAAGTTTTAATTTAAATGTATCTAATTTCGAAAACATTAGATTTCCAGACAATAGTCCTTCAAAAAATGTAGCGACAGCATTAGGCCATAATGATCCAGAGGTTACTGTTTTGGTAACTTATCAAGATCCAATATTTGGTAATCAAGAAGTAGAATTGACTTTACCAACAGGAATTGGATCATCAAATGTAGATTTAATTCCAACAGCTTTTTTGCAAGGTAGTTTTGCATTGTTTGAAGGGACACAAATTAAAGGTCGATTTTTTCCAAAAGTAGAAACCGAAGACGTTAAGATAGGGTTGTATGGTGTTGGTATACAGCAAGAATTTACCACCTGGTTACCAGAAGACAGTAATTTTCCGTTAGCTATATCAGGTTTAGTATCGTACACGCATTTAGACGCAAATTATGATTTTACAAATACTGAAGTAGTGGATGGTGAAAATCAACAAGTACAAACCAATGTTAGCAGTTTATTGTTTCAGTTAATAGCAGGTACAAATTTTAAGGTTTTAAACTTTTATGGTGCAGTAGGTTACTTAAGTGCAACCTCAGAAACAGATTTATTGGGTACATACAGAGTGTCTGATGGTATTTTATTTTCAGAAGAAATTGTCGATCCTTTTTCAGTAGACTCTAAAACAAACGGAGTAACAGCAACACTTGGCGCAAATGTGAAGGCAGGATTTTTTGGCATAAATGCATCTTATACCTTAGCGGATTTTGACACAGCATCTCTAGGAATTAATTTCATGTTCTAGAATTATTATTTTCTTAATAAAAAGTAATTTTAAAATGTTAATTTTGTAAAACTTAAAACAAACACAATTAATTTTTTAAATACAAAATACATATGAAAGTAACAGTAGTTGGAGCAGGAGCAGTTGGAGCAAGTTGTGCAGAATATATTGCCATTAAAAACTTTGCGTCAGAAGTTGTTTTATTAGACATTAAAGAAGGTTTTGCCGAAGGTAAAGCAATGGATTTAATGCAAACAGCCTCTTTAAACGGTTTTGATACAAAAATAACAGGTGTAACTAATGACTATAGTCAAACTGCAGGTAGTGATATTTGCGTTATTACTTCTGGTATTCCTAGAAAACCAGGGATGACTCGTGAAGAGTTAATTGGTATTAATGCAGGAATAGTTAAAACAGTATCAGCTAGCTTAATAAAAAACTCGCCAGATACAATAATCATAGTTGTTAGTAATCCAATGGATACAATGACTTATTTAGTACACAAAACTACAGGTTTACCAAAAAATAGAATCATCGGAATGGGTGGAGCTTTAGATTCTGCACGTTTTAAATACAGATTAGCAGAAGCTTTAGGTGCGCCAATTAGCGATGTTGACGGTATGGTAATTGGTGGACACTCTGATAAAGGGATGGTTCCATTAACAGCACACGCAACTAGAAACAGTGTAAAAGTATCTGAGTTTTTATCTGAAGACAGATTAGACCAAGTAAAAGAGGATACTAAAGTAGGAGGAGCAACTTTAACTAAATTATTAGGGACTTCGGCTTGGTATGCGCCAGGAGCAGCAGTAAGCGGATTAGTTCAGGCTATTGCTTGTGACCAGAAAAAAATGTTCCCATGTTCTGTGTTATTAGATGGAGAATACGGATTAAAAGACTTATGTATTGGTGTTCCAGTAATTTTAGGTCGTAACGGAATCGAAAAAATTGTAGAGATAAACCTAAGTGATGCCGAAAAAGCACACATGCAAGAAAGCGCAAAAGGTGTATCTGCAACAAACGGATTATTAGAACTATAATTTTTAATACCAGTTGTAAAATTTGTTATGGCAAGGTAATTGCCTATAATAAGTAAAAACAACATAAATTTTAATTAACCTTAACAAATTTTACAAAAATGAAAAAATTAGTATTCTTATTAGTGGCAACTTTTAGTTTGTCTATGGTTGCTCAAGAGCAGATTACAGAAGGTGTAGTGTCTTCTAAAATGACAATGTCAAGTAGTAATGAACAAATGAATGAGCAGTTTGCTATGATTGGCGATATTGCTATTGTTACTTATTTTAAAGCAGACAAAACTAGATCAGAAACTAACAATCCAATGTCTGGAGAAACAGTTTCTATTATTGATACACAATCTAAAAAGATGTTAACTTTGCTTAATAACCCAATGATGGGTAAAATGTATTCGTTAACAGACATAGCAGAATCTCCTGATAAGTCTGATGTTAAAATCACTAAAGGTGATGAAACTAAGACTATCTTAGGTTACGAGTGTCAAGAGTATAACGTTGTAATGAATCAAGATGGTGTTGACATGAAAATGGATGTTTATACTACCGAAGCTATTGTTGCTGCAAACCAACAGACTGTAGAGTTTGGAGAAGATTTTAAAGGATTTCCATTATTAATGAATATTAATGTAAATCAAGCTGGTATGGATATGTCAATGACTTATGAAGTAACAGAAGTTAAAAAAGAAACTGTTGCAGACGATAAGTTTTCTATGACGCCTCCAGAAGGATATGAGTTAATGGAAGGAATGTAAAATTTACATTTTATTAGATATTTAAAAGAGTGCCTCAAAAAAGGCACTCTTTTTTTGCTTTAAACACTTATTTAATTACTTAAAGACTATACAAATAAAGTCTTATTTTTTATATTTGACGCATGAAGTCTAAATGGTACTTTGGCATTGTAATTACTGCACTTACATTTTTTGTTGTTAGTCAACAACAAATCACTGTACCTAACCAACAAATTGTATTTCAATTTTCCGATAATCAAGCAACTGTTTCTCAGACAGAAAAAGCAATACATGCTATAAAAGCGCAACTTGAAAATATTGGTGTAAAAAACACACAAGTTTTTGAGCAAAACGGAATTTTAAAAATCACCTATTATAGCGATATAGCAATAACTGAGGTGAAATCTTTTTTATTAAAAGAAAAACTAATCTACAATAGCGGTAAAGAAAGTCTCCAAAATAGTCCTTTAGATAATGGTTATAACGTAGATGTTTTTGAAATTAAAGCCAACACACAATCAGGTATTGGTTTTGACGGAAAGTTTATAGTAGAAGCAAAACAAGAGTATACTAGAGCATCACAAGTAGTGCTATCATTTTCTGGGATAACAGAAAATATATTACAATTAACCAGTCCTGTAAAAGTAACTCCAAAAGTAAATACTAATAACTCTAGTAGTATAGATAAAGGAAACTTCAACATTCCAGAAGGTAGGGCAGGACCACAAGCTTAATCTTTTTTAGTAAAACATTTTTCGCTATATAGTACTTGCTATTTAGGCGTTAAACAATTCATTTTAAACCATTAAAAATAATTGTCAAATCTTCGTGTAAACTATATATTTGCGCGATTAAAAATTTGATTAAATAAACAAAACCATGCAAAATAAAGGATTAGTAAAACTATTTGCAGTATTGTTTGGATTGGTAAGTATTTACCAATTGTCTTTCACATTTAAAAATAATGCGATTGAAAACAATGCAGCACAAGTGGCTGAAAGCAAAATTGACGCTTCAGCAGATGACCGTAAAAACCAAGTAAGCGAGTATGCTACTAAGTATTTAGATTCGTTAGCAACATCAAAAGAAAGTGTATTTTTAGGAAACACTTATGGAGACGTTAAGCAAAACTCAATGAAGTTAGGTCTAGACCTTAGAGGAGGTTTAGAAGCAATACTTCAAATCTCTGTAAGAGACTTATTAATGGGATTATCTAACGAGAGTAAGGATCCTACATTTAGAAAAGCATTAGATGATGCTGACGAAATGCAAAAAGATAGTCAAAATACATATTTAGATGACTTCTTTACTGCTTTTGATGCAATCAAAGGAGATAAAAAATTAGCATCTCCAGATATTTTTGCTAACAGATCTTTAGTTGGCGAGATTGATTTAAACATGTCTGATAGTGATGCTAAAGCTGTATTAGCAACTAAAGTAGACGAGTCTATCGTTTCTGCTTTTGAAGTATTACGTAAGCGTATTGACGAGTTTGGTGTAACATCTCCAAACATCCAACGTTTAGGTAACTCTGGACGTGTATTATTAGAATTACCAGGTGTTAGAGACGTAGCACGTGCTACAGAGTTAATTACAACTACTGCTCAATTAGAGTTTTGGGAAGGATTAAAAGCAGAGCAGTTTAATCAATTTTTAGTTCAAGCTAACGATGTATTAAAAGCAAAGCTTGAAACTAAAACTACAGAAGGAGAAACTCCTGCTGCAGACACAGAAATGACTGATGAAGAGAAAGCTATCGCTGCGCTTACAGGTGAAGAAAACGAAACAGTAAATGAAGTTAACCCATTATTAGATCTAATTGCAGGTCCTGGTTTTGGAGCAACTTTGGCGCAGTTTAATATTGAAGATAAAGACAAAGTATTAAGCTATTTAGCTATGCCAGAAGTTGTGGCATTATTACCATCAGAATTAAAATATACTAAGTTTTTATTTGGTAAGCCAGCTGAAGACAGTGAGTTAGTAGACCTATTTGTATTAAATGGAAACAGAGATAATGAGCCACCATTAAATGGAGCAGTAGTTACAGATGCGCGTCAATCTTACAACCAAGCAAACAAGGTTGTAGTTAGCATGCAAATGAATAGTAAAGGAGCAAAAATCTGGGAGAAAATGACAGGTGATGCTTTTAAAACTCAAAGTCAAATTGCTGTTGTTTTAGATAACACAGTATATTCTGCACCTACATCATCTTCTGGACCAATTGCAGGAGGTAGCACAGAGATTTCTGGAAGCTTTAAATTAAGTGAGGCTACGGATTTAGCAAACGTGTTACGTGCAGGTAAATTACCAGCTCGTGCAGAGATTATTCAAAGTAGTATAGTTGGACCTTCATTAGGTCAAGAAGCTATTGAAAGTGGTACAATGTCATTTGGTATTGCATTAGCATTAGTTTTAATTTGGATGGCATTTTACTACGGTAAAGCAGGTTTGTTTGCAGACATCGCAATGTTATTTAACATCTTATTAATTTTTGGAGTATTATCAGGTATTGGAGCAGTGTTAACACTTCCAGGTATTGCAGGTATCGTTTTAACAATTGGTATGTCTGTGGATGCAAACGTACTTATCTTTGAGCGTATCAGGGAAGAACTATCAAAAGGAAAAGACCAGAAGTCAGCAATTCAAGATGGATTTAGTAATGCATTATCATCTATTTTGGATGCCAACATTACAACAGGTTTAACAGCATTAATCTTATTTGTTTTTGGTACAGGACCAATTAAAGGATTTGCAACTACTTTATTAATAGGTATTGGTACATCTTTATTTACAGCTATCTTTATCACTAGATTACTAGTAGATTGGTATGCTAACAGAGGTGGAAAATTAGACTTCTCAACTGGATTAACTAAAAACTTATTCAGAAACATTAATATCGCGTTCCTTACAAAACGCAAAGTAGCTTACATTATTTCTGCAGTAGCATTAGTAGTAAGTTTAGGATCTTTATTTACAAACGGATTAGATCAAGGTATTGACTTTGTTGGAGGACGTACAACACAAGTTAGATTTGCAGAGCCAGTAAGTGCAGTAGAGATTGAAGGTATTTTAGCCTCTCAAGAGGTATTTGGAAGTGCGACAGTAAAAACTGTTGGAGACGAGAATAACTTAAAAATTTCGACTAAGTATAAGATTAACGAAACAGCAAACGAAATTGACGAAGAAGTTAGAGTTAAAATGTACGATGCATTACAACCTTACTTAAAAGGAGTATCGTTTGAAGATTTTAAAGACCTATCTAAAGCTAATAAGCAAGTAGGGATTATGGATCAATACAAAGTAAGTCCATCAATTGCAGATGATATTAAGCAAGCCTCTTTCTGGGCAGTCTTAGGGTCATTAGTAGTCGTGTTCTTATACATCTTATTCCGTTTCAAGAGATGGCAATTCTCACTTGGTGCAGTAGCAGCAGTATTCCATGATGTTATTATCGTATTAGGAGTATTCTCTTTAACATACAAGTTTATGCCATTTTCAATGGAAATTGACCAAGCATTTATTGCAGCAATCCTTACAGTAATTGGATACTCATTAAATGATACGGTTGTAGTATTTGACAGAATTCGTGAGTTTTTTAACGAGCACACAGACTGGCCATTTAGTAAAGTAATTGATACCTCATTAAGTAGTACTTTAAGTCGTACGTTAAATACGTCTTTAACTACTTTAGTAGTATTATTAGCAATCTTTATTTTTGGTGGAGACTCAATCAGAGGATTTATGTTTGCCTTAATCATTGGTGTAGTAGTAGGTACGTACTCATCTTTATTTATAGCAACGCCAATCATGTTTGACTTTGTTAAAAAAGGAAATGCAGCAGACGCATTAAAAAAGAAAGAAGTAGTAGTTGACGAAACAGTAGTAAAGTAGTCATAAACTAAACCCAATATAAAAAGCCTTTCTATTAATTTAGAAAGGCTCTTTTGTTTTGCGTCATTGCCAGTAGAGTTAAGCACTCTTTTTAAATTAAGTCATATGATATTTCTTGGGCGTTACCTACTTTTGCTTTTAGTAGCAAAAGTACGTCAGGCTTTCCGTTACAATCTTTTTGCTCGTGCCTCACAAAAAGGATTTCCACATCAATCCTTAACGCAAACGCAGACCTTACATTAAGCCAATACTAAAGTTTAAACTAATGACTAAGCTATAAGTATATTATCAATAAAAGCTTTAAACCACTTAGAGTTTTAAGCACTATCTTGCGTAATTAGTTTGTATAGTATTAGTCATGCATTAAATAGATGTGGTTATTAATGTAATAACTTATAACCTAAAATATAAGCACAAAAAAAAGCCTGATTGTAACTTTTACAATTAGGCTTTTTATATCTATAAATAATGGTTTTATTTTTCTAACATGTACTCAAAGTAGTCCATTTTATCTCCTACGTCAAGTAAAAGTTTTTGTGCTGTTCCTGCATTAACCTCTAGCACAAATTGTGCAGGAGTATTAGATGGTAAGCTGCTTTGATCCATTGGTTTTGCGTTTTCCTGAAAACTAACAATAGTTTTATTATGATCAAAAAAGATAAGGTCCAATGGTATACGCGTGTTTTTCATGTAAAATGATCGCATTTGTACGTCATTAAAAGCAAACAACATACCTTGATCATCTTTCATACTATCACGATACATCAAGCCTGTTTGGATTTCGTAATCTGTTTTAGCAACCTCTATGTTAAAAACCTTAATAATAGTATCTGTAGTCCCTTTAAACAAAGTTAACTCTCCTTCCTTTTTAAAGTTTACTTCAACAGGAGCAATAGCTTCCTTTTCTTTTTTACAAGACGTAATGCTTACAAGTAAAACAAAGCTAAAAAGTATAGTCGTATAGTTTTTTAAATTTCTCATTATTTGATACTTGTTTTTGGTTTAAATAAAAACATAAAATATAATCCAATTAATATAAATGGGATACTTAACCATTGTCCTGTGTTAAGTCCAAACCAATTAATAAACTCTTCTCCTTGTGGCTCTTTAACAAACTCCACAAAAAATCTAACACTCCATAGTAGTATTAAAAATAATCCGAATAAAAATCCTGTTTGATCTTTTTTAGTTGTTTTAGTGTATACAAACCATAAAATTAAAAAAACAAATATGTAGCAAAACGACTCGTATAACTGTGCAGCATGTCTATAAGGTATAGCGTTTAATAACTCTGACATATTAGGATTGTCTGTTATAGATGCGTATGCTTTTTTTACGTCTTTAATTCCTGTTTTTTGTACAATTTCATACTTATTATAATACTCTTGCACAAATCTAACACCTAAATCAGAGTCTGTTACTTTTCCAATAATTTCGGAATTTATAAAGTTACCTATTCTAATAAAAACTGCTCCAGACGCTACAGGTATTACAATGCGATCTAAAATCCACATTAAGGATTTGTAGTTGTATTTGCGACGATATAATATCATTCCTATGATTATACCAATTGCAGCACCATGACTGGCTAATCCTTGAAAACCGGTAAACTCGAATCCACCGTTAAATTTAAAGGGTAATAAAACACTTAATGGGTCTTGGGTAATTAGTTCTGGTTGGTAAAAAATGACATGTCCTAAACGTGCACCAAGCATGGTTGCTAAAACGGTATATATAAATAAAGGATCTAAAAATTCTAGATTTATTTTTTCGCGTTTAAAAATACGTTTCATTATGGCATGTCCAATAACAAACGCAGCAATCCACATGACACTGTAAAAATGAATTTTAAAATTTCCGATAATATCGATTCCTGTTAAAGGATTCCAATCGAATTTAAGTAAGTACATAGTTTAATTTTTGTAAGTGTAAATATAGTATTTATGCTTTATTTATTAGAATTACTTGACAAAGGTTTAGCAATAAATTAATGTTTGTACTAATTTTTGGCGCAAGTGCGTTAGGGATGGAAGTGGCATCCTTTTTTATTTTTCTTAAAAAAGATATAACGGACAGCCTGTTAAAACGCCCAAATTAAAAATAAATGTAATTATGGTACTGGATCATAACCGCTTCCTCCCCAAGGATGGCAACTTAAAATACGTTTTATGCTTAGTTTTAGTCCTTTTAATAAACCGTGTTTTAATAGGGCTTCTTTGGTGTAATGTGAGCAGGTTGGTTGGTACCTGCAAGTGGCTGGTGTAAATGGAGAAATTAGGGTTTGATAAACCTTGATTAAAAATAGAAATGGAGCTAAGATTATCTTTTTCATAATAAAAAAGTCCTCTCTTACCGAAAGGACTTAATTAGTTTTAATTGGTAGAAAAGGTTGTGCCTTCCTTACCATCGTTAAGTTGTATGCCAGCTTCTGCTAGTTCGTCTCTGATTTGATCTGATAGTGCAAAATCTTTATTGATTCTGGCTTCTTGACGTAGTTTTATTAATAATTGCACTGCTCCAGATAGTTTATCTGTTCCGTTTGCAGCATTAGTTTTGTCATTTTTTAATCCTAATATATCGTATACAAAAGCGTTGATTGTGTTTTTAAAATCTTCTAAATCTTTTGTAGTAATAGTTTCTGTGCCTTCTTTTATTTGGTTGATGTATTTTACTCCTTCAAATAAATTAGCAATTAGAATAGGTGTATTAAAATCGTCATTCATGGCATCGTAACATTTTTGCGTCCATGCAGCAATGTTTAACGTTGTATTGTCTGATGTTTTTAAATCTTCTAATTGACTTATGGCCTCCATTAATCTGTTGTAGCCTTTCTCGCTAGCTAATAAGCCATCATTTGTAAAATCTAAAATACTTCTGTAATGCGCTTGAAGCATAAAAAATCTAGCGACACTTGGTGTAAATGCTTTGGTGATGTTTTTGTTTTCACCCGTAAAAATCTCGGTTGGTAATATAAAGTTACCTGTAGATTTTGCCATTTTTTTACCGTTCATGATTAGCATGTTGGCATGCATCCAATAGTTAACAGGTGTTTTTCCTTTGGCTGCTTGGTTTTGTGCAATCTCACATTCGTGATGTGGGAATTTTAAATCCATTCCGCCACCATGTATGTCAAAATGCTCTCCCAAGTATTTGGTGCTCATTGCTGTACATTCTAGATGCCATCCAGGAAATCCATCGCTCCAAGGAGAAGGCCAACGCATGATATGTGTTGGTTCGGCTTTTTTCCAAAGTGCAAAATCTTGAGGATTTTTCTTGTCTGATTGTCCTTCTAGTTCTCTGGTATTATGGATTAAGTCTTCTAGCTTACGCTTACTTAAAATTCCGTAATTATTAGTTTGGTTATATTTATGGACATCAAAATATACAGAGCCATTTACTTCATATCCAAAACCATTATCTATGATGGTTTTTATTAGTTCTATTTGCTCAATAATATGTCCAGTAGCTGTAGGCTCTATACTTGGAGGAAGAAAATTGAAGGTGTTTAATATATTATGAAAATCTACTGTGTAACGTTGCACGACTTCCATTGGCTCAATCTCTTCTAGTCTTGCTTTTTTCGCAATTCTGTCCTCTCCAACATCTGCATCATTTTCTAAATGTCCAGCGTCGGTTATGTTTCTAACATAACGTACTTTATATCCTAAGTGTTTAAGGTATCTAAAAATAACATCAAAAGACATAAATGTTCTGACATTACCTAAATGTACATTACTATATACAGTAGGACCACAAACGTACATACCAACATAACCATCGTTAATAGCTTTAAAATTCTCTTTTTCGCCAGAAAGCGAATTATATATTTTTATGTGTTGTTGTTTGTAAAGTTCCATTACTGTTTTTCTAAAATTTTGTTTCTAAGTTGATGTAATCTAAAAATTCGCGTCTTGTTGCTTTCTTTTTAAATTGTCCTCCAAATTCTGAGGTTACTGTACTGCTTTCAATATCTCTAATTCCTCTAGAATTTACACATAAGTGCTTAGCATCGATAACGCAAGCAACATCATCTGTGCCTAAAGCTTTTTGTAACTCTTTTACTATCTGGATTGTTAAACGCTCTTGTACTTGAGGTCGTTTAGCATAATAATCTACAATACGATTCATTTTAGATAAACCAACAACGGTTCCGTTAGATATGTATGCTACGTGTGCACGACCTACTATTGGTAGTAAGTGATGCTCACAGGTAGAATAAACAGTAATGTTTTTTTCTACAAGCATTTCGCCATATTGGTATTTATTATCAAAAGTTGAAGCTTTTGGCTTTTTGTCAGGGTGAAGCCCACCAAAAATTTCGTTAACAAACATCTTAGCTACACGATTAGGTGTTCCTTTTAAACTGTCGTCAGTAAGATCTAAACCTAATGTTTGTAAAATATTTGTTACGTCTTTTTTTATGCTATCAATTTTATCAGCGTCTGATAATTCAAAAGCATCAGCTCTTAAAGGCGTATCGTGATTAGTGCTAATGTGGTTTTCTCCGATAGCATCTGTATTATCTATATTGTTATCAATCTTCATTTAAATAAAGTCTGTAAAAGGTGTTTAAAATAGTTTGCAAAGATAAACAATAAATAAATTTGAATAAGGGTAGGTATTTATTAATTATAACTGTTATACTATTATAAATCATAAAAAACAGAATTAGATACCCATATTAACATTTACTTTATTAAAATTTTCTTAATTTTCCCACTTAATTTTATCTTATAAACAATGACTCTTAGAATCTTCTTACCCCTTTTATTTGGATTTGTGATGTTTACACAAAACGGAATAGCTCAAACTCAGAAAAACCAAAATACGCAATTAGTTAAATTTGGTAAAAATGTAGATGCACCATTAACAGCTCAAGAGTTGTCAATGATAAAGGAAGTGTATCAAGATAAATTAGATGCATACGTATTAAGTAAGCCTCAAAAAGTAAAAAATTTAAAACACCTTTTACGTAATAGAATTGTAATTAAAGAAATTACAAATTTAAAGGATGATGATAAGTTTACACTTTTATCAGAAGTTGAGTTATTTGATATTTATAATCCAAGCCTTAAAAGAGATGTAGCTTTTAATAAAAGTACTTTTAATCCTTTAAAGTATAATTTAGAGTTTTACAGAATGGGATCTATTATATACAAGATAGACGGAACCAATTTTTTTATAATTATTAAACCACAAACCTATAAAAAATAATATTTACGTTTTTTTTTAACGTTGTATTTTAAACACATACCAATGAAAAAATTTTTACTAGCACTATTATTTTTAAATTCGTTTATATCCTTCTCTCAGGATATTTTAATGCAAACAACAACTGTCAGTCAATGTGGTGGCGTTTTTTATGATTCAGGAGGACCTTCTGCAAATTATGCAGATGGAGAAAGTTTTATTTTAACAATTTGTCCAGATTCTCCTGGACAACAAGTGCAATTAGATTTTACTGCTTTTAGTACACAATTAAATGCAGATGAGTTGACAATATATGATGGAGATGATAATACTGCAAACGCTTTTGGAACATTTTCTGGAGGTGGAGCAGCAGCAAATCCGGGAATGTTCTCTGCAACTCCAACTAACCCAACAGGATGTTTAACAATAGAGTTTACTTCTGATGGAAGTGCAAATACTTCCGGTTGGGCAGCGACAGTTGCTTGTTACGAGCCTTGTCAAACTATAGTGTCTCAAATAGATAGTGCAACGCCAGCTCCAAATGGAGATGGTTATATTTGGGTATGTCCAGGTGAAGATATTACATTAAACGGAAGTGCAACTTTTTCAAATGATGGAACAGGTGCTACGTACGAGTGGGATTTAGGAGACGGTAATTTTATTAGTGGAGAAAATGCAACCTTTTCATATGCAACACCTGGAGTTTACATTGTCAATTTAAATGTAACTGATACAAACACAGATCCAGATCCTGCAGGTTGTTCTAACACTAATTTGATCAACCAAGTTGTTCAGGTTGGTACAGAGCCAGATTTTACAGGTACACAAGCTGTAGATAGTGTTATCTGTTTTGGAGATTCAACAACACTAAATGGTGTTGTAACTCCGACCGAGTTTATTAATGATTGTACACCACCTATCAGTGGTACAACTTTTTTACCTGATGGTGGAGGAGCTGTTTATCAAACTTGTGTTACAGTAGATTGCTATGACTCAGGTCAGACCTTAACAGATATAAATCAAATTGTTTCTATATGTGTAAATATGGAACACTCTTTTGCAGGAGATTTAGATATTAATATTATTAGTCCAACAGGACAAATAGCTGTTTTAAAAGAATATCCAGGAGGAGGTGGTACTTATCTTGGAGGTGCTAATGACGATGGCTCAGTAACACCAGGTGTTGGAGCAGATTATTGTTTTTCTGCAAGTGGTACGGTTATTTTGGAAAACGCACCAACAATAACTGCGGGATCTAATCCTCCAGGAGCATCATATACACCAGGTACTTATCTTCCTGAAGGCTCTTTAAATACCTTATTAGGTAGTCCATTAAATGGAGATTGGTGTATTCAAATTATTGATAATTTAAATGTTGATAATGGTTACATATTTTCTTGGGGAATTGAATTTGATCCAGCTTTACAACCTCCAGAATTATCGTTTACTCCAGTAACAGTCTCTGAAGCTTGGGATGCAGATCCATCAATAACAAGTACGACAGGAAATGATATTACTGTTCAACCAACAACCGCTGGAACACATTGTTATACTTATAGAACAACAGATGACTTTGGTTGCGAATATACAGAAGTAGTGTGTATTGATGTTTTACCAGAAATTGATAATGGTTTACCAAACGATTTGTTTTTATGTAATCCTGGAGCACCACCATATATTTTTGATCTAACTGAAAATGATTCAGCTATAACAGGTCCATCTGCTATTCCTGGTGACTTAGTAATTACTTATTATGAAACGCTTGCAGATGCAGAGGCTGGCACAGCAGCAATTGCAACGCCAACTAACTATACTTCGTCTGCAGTTTTAGGAGTGCCTCAAACTGTTTATGTAAGAGTTGAATATTTGAGTTCAGGATGTTATGAAGTAGAATCTTTTACACTAAATATTACAACACAACCAACCATAAATCCAGCTCCAGATATGGAGGTTTGTGATGATGCTTCAAATGATGGTTTTGAGCCTTTTGATTTAGAAAGTCAAAATGCTGCTATATTAGGTACTCAATCACCTGCTAGTTTTGTGGTAACTTATTATTTGTCATTTGCAGATGCAGATGCTGGAATAGCAAGTACAGCTTTAGTTAGTGACTATACAAATACAGTTAACCCACAGCCTATATACGTAAGAGTTCAAGTAATTGGAGACGATGCGTGTTATATAGCTTCTCCTTTACCAGTTTTTAACTTGATTGTTAATGCTGTTGATGATTCTTCTTTTACTATAGATCCAACATGTGATGGAGGTACAGTTACTGCTGTTGCAACAACAGGAGGGACATTTTCATTCAATCCTGATTTAGCAGATGGAGCAACAATAGATCCCGCAACAGGAGAAGTAACTAACGGAGTTGTAGGTACAAACTATACTATTCAATATACTACTACAGGAATTTGTCCTTCATCTACAGATCAGTCATTAACAATGCTAGCGACTGATGATCCATCGTTTACAATGTTGCCTACTTGTGATGGAGCAGTGGTAGATACAATAGCGACAACAGGAGGTACTTTTGCTTTCAACCCAGTGCCAACTGGAACCGAAACCATAGATCCAACGACAGGAACTATTACTAATGGTGTTCCAGGAACAACTTATACTGTGCAATACACTACAGGAGGAGTTTGTTCTGCTAGTTCTACTCAAGATGTTACTGTTTACCCAACAGAAGATGCAACATTCTCTGTCTTTGAAAATTGTGATGGTGGTACTGCTACCATTATTGGAGATGTAGCAGGGATATTTACATTTAATCCTGCTGTTACAGACGGAGCGTCTATCGATCCTGTAACGGGAGAGGTAACTAATGGAGTTTCAGGTGTAACTTATACTGTAGAATATACTACATCAGGACCTTGTCCAGATAATAGTTTTCAAAATATTACAGTTTTAAATCAAGACGATCCTGCATTTACATTAATTGCTGATTGTAATGGTGGAACTGTTGACTTTGTAGCTACTCCAGGTGGAACATTTTCTTTTGATACTCCTGTAACAGATACAGCAGTTATTGATGCAGCTACAGGAACAGTTACTTTTGCAACTCCAGGCGCAAGCTATACTATATTATATACAACAGCTGGAGCTTGTATCAATTCAAGTACACAAGTATTAAATGTATTAGCTGCTGATGACTCGTCATTTAGTTATGTGCCAACATGTGATGGTGCTATAGCGACAGTAGATGGTTTATCAGGAGGTACATTTACATTTAACACACCACCAGCTGCAGGTGATAGCGCTATGTTAGATGCTGCTACAGGTTTAATTTCTGGAGGTAATCCAAATACAACTTATAGCATTGATTACACTACAAATGGACCTTGTCCGACTACAACTAATCAATCTATTACATCTTTTCCTCAACCAACAGCAGTAACACCAACACCATTAGAAGTTTGTGATGATGGTACACCAGACGGA
>TARA_R110000751_G_scaffold301415_5_pt1 | contig 48347 bp, 38 predicted proteins | sample TARA_R110000751 | Tara Oceans TARA_R110000751 (sample SAMEA4398001) | marine metagenome | biome: Polar Biome; feature: [MES] marine water layer (ENVO:01000295) within the mesopelagic zone...; material: water (ENVO:00002006), including particulate matter (ENVO:01000060) such... | reverse complement strand
TTTCATAAATAATGAAGAACGACAAAAGCATGGTGGTTGTATAAAAGTTTCTTTTGAAACTGCTCAATGGCAGCATGTTTAACGGTATTGGAAAAACTTTATCGGACACTATTGAATTAATTTTATAAAATTATTTTTTGGAGCACTTGACATTTGTTTTTTTATTGCACAAATGTTTAAATATTTGAAAAATGCGATCATTTTTTTCATACCTGTCAAAATCCTAAAAAGAGTTTTCAGGCCTCAACAGAAGGCTTTGATATAGTGCCTTTAAGGTTTTTAACATAAAACGACTTATTGTATGCCAATCTATAAAGACCTTTTCTATGAATAAAATCACGACACTACTGCTGCTATGCCTCTCTAGTATGGCAATAGCTCAAAATACAAGCCATGGCGATACTTATACCTATAAAAAAGGAGATCCTAATGGTACAGGTAAGTGGTATATGGGGAGAGAAATTGCTTACGTGATGGGTTATGAGGGAATGGACTGGCTAGATCGCCCAGAACGCGAAAAGGAAGAGAACACCTCCAAGCTGTTAAAAAACATGAATATCCAATCAGGTAATACAGTTGCAGATATTGGTGCAGGATCTGGTTATCATGTTTTTAAAATTGCTCCAGCAGCAAAAAACGGATTTGTTTATGCTGTGGATATTCAAGATGAAATGTTAGCAGTCATGGATTATCGTATTGATACTGGTAAGATTGATAATGTAGAAGTTGTAAAAGGAAGCGAAAAGAGCGTCAACTTAGCTGTAAACTCGGTAGATAAAGTTTTGATGGTAGATGTATACCATGAGTTCAGCTATCCAAAAGAAATGATAGCGTCTATAAAAAAAGCATTGAGAGCTCGTGGTAAAGTTTATTTAATTGAGTATCGAGCTGAAGATGCCAGAGTACCTATTAAGGAAGTTCATAAAATGAGCGAAAAACAAGCTGTTAAGGAATTTAAGGCGGCAGGTTTTAAATTAGAAAAAAACATAAGTAATCTTCCATGGCAACACTGTATGGTGTTTGTGAAAGCATAATCTAAAAGCCATTTCCATGATATAAAACTGTTTTTGACAGTTTGAACAGCTGTTTTTCTGTGTTGCTGGAATCCAACTTCATCTTAATTTTATGCCAGATCAACTTATTCATGCTCTTATTAAGTTATAAAAAACATGTAAGTTCATAACCTAAAGCAACTTTAGGTTGAATGATGTGATATATAAAAAATAAATATAGTTTTAACTCCTTTTTAGTGAGGTAGTACTTTAAAATTTCGGCTATTTAAATAAGAACATGAATCTATAACCGGACTAGCAATACGGGTATGATCATCCTTATGATTTATTTCAATTACTCCTACGGTACCGATAATTATCGGTATTCCTAAGTTGAACATAAGGAGTAAAAAAAGCTATACCAAAGTAACAATAGTCATTTAGAGATGTGATAGACAATTTAAAACATAAAAAGAATCTAAATAAAAAGAGCTCTTTTAGAGTTCCTTAAGTAAGGTTCTTTAATAGTGTGGAGTGTTATTAAGTAGCAATTAATAACCTACCGCTGCACCATCTGGACTGGAAGAATCAGAGGCTCCTATCATCAAATTGTTGGAAGCATTAATTTGAATCCCCATCAAGCTCCCTAGTGAATTTACAGGAACCAATGTGTGATTCATCGCTTCAAGAGCTTTGCGTGTATCTGGAGATAGTAAGTGCCTTTCGTATTTAATCACATCAGGCAACCACTGGTGATGGATCTTCATAGCCTCAATTGCTTGATCTACGGGCATGTCGTAAGCAATCACATTCAACACTGTCTGAAAGACTGTATTGATAATGGTTCGTCCACCAGGGCTTCCTATAATCAAATAAGGTTTGCCATCTTTGGCAACTATGGTAGGTGTCATACTGGAAAGCATTCTTTTTTCTGGTTGAATAAGATTAGGGTCTGTTCCTATTAAACCTGAGGTATCAGTGTCACCTGGTTTTGGATTAAAATCCCCCATTTCGTTATTAAAAAGGAATCCTAATTTTTTAGCCCCCATCCCAGAACCGTAGGAACTTTCTAAAGTATAGGTAAGAGATACCGCATTACCGAAGGCGTCAGCCACAGAAAAGTGTGTGGTGTTTTTTCCATCGTATAGTTGCCCAAATTTAGTGGAATCACTTACAGAGGCTTTAGTTCTATCAATTTGATCAAATCGATTTTTGGCAAATGCTTTAGACGTTAGTTGATTCAATGGCATCTCTAGATTAAAGTCTGAATCACCTAGATACTCTGCTCTATCAGCATAAGCTCTTCGCATCACTTCTGCCAGAAGGTGCACATATTCAGTGGAATTGAATGCAACAGATTCTAAGTCTGCTAACTCCATGAGGTTCATCATTTCTACAAGCGCTACCCCTCCTGAGCTGGGTGGCGGCATGGAGTAAATATCATATCCATGGAAGGTTCCTTTAATGGGTTTCCTTTCCACAGCGGTGTACCGCTCCAGGTCTTCCATAGTAATAATACCTCCATTTTTTTCCATAAAACGAATGATCTCTTCTGCAACGACACCTTTATAAAACCCGTCTTGACCCTGATCTCTTATTTCTGTTAACGTACGGGCGAGTGCCGGCTGTTTCCAGAGTTCTCCTATTTGTGTAAGCGCTCCATCTTCCTTTCTGAAATAATCTTTTAAAAATGGAATAGGAGAATTAGCATCAAAATAGGTGGCCCAATTAAAAGCACTCCAAGACAGAGGGAAGCCCTTATTTGCTATATCAATAGAAGGTTGAACTAAATCTGCCCATGCGAGGCTTCCATATTTTTGATGTGCCATATACAAACCAGCGACAGTCCCAGGAACGCCTATAGACTTAGCACCTATGTGGTTACTGGTAGCTTCCCGACCGTGTAAGTTTTTTCCTTTAGTGATAGTACCTTCGGTATCAAGAAACATAGTAGGGGATGCTTTTAATGGTGCTTTTTCCCTAAAATCAATCGTCGTTGCCGTCCCCGAAGAATCCATAAACACGAGAAACCCGCCACCGCCAATATTACCGGCACTGGGATGAGTAACAGCGAGCGCAAATGCAGTAGCGACAGATGCGTCAATTGCATTCCCTCCTTTTTTTAGAATGTCGATTCCTACTTGAGAAGCTGTTTTATTGCTGGAAGCCACCATGCCGTTTCTCGCATAAGTTTGCCCTATAGCATTGTTAGACTGTAATAAAAGAAATAAGAGGGAAATAATACAAAGAGGTATGTGTTTCATAATGGTCGTTTCTATGTGTCCCAACTAGTAATGGTTGCGTGTTAACGTATGGAATGTAGCAAAAAAACGAATATGAATTTCTTTTGATCATAAGACCAACTAAAAAACTCATATTGAATATCTTACAACCCCGACCTTATCGCACATTACAAAGCTCTATGGTCTATTTCAAAATAAGTAGTGCCTTCAGCATGTTCAACTATCAAAAGGAATACTTGATTTTATTATTTAAACAGCTTGTCTGTTATTTAAAAAAAAATAAAATGCTGTAGTTCCATAAAGAAGTCCAACTATAAAAAGAGCAGCCTTGCATTATAAATCAACTCTTTGCAGGCATCAGTGTCTTTAAAATTATTTCTGTGTGTTATTTTTTAGTAGTATTGATCTCGATAAAACTAGCATCAGCATGAATTAATGCCTCCTGTTTCCTTAAATAAACATCATTAAATTCTTCTTTCACCTGAGCCAATTTAGAAGGGCTCGTAAACATCATGGCATAAGCTTCTTTTACGGAGCGACTTTTTATAACATCTAATGTAATGTCCTTCCATTCGTGAAAATTCAAAGTGATAGGGTTATAGGAGTTAACAGGCTTTGTAATGCCGTACAAGACTTGTTCTTCCTCGGCTTGAAAAGTTCCAAATATTCTATCCCAAAGGATAAAAGTCGATCCAAAGTTTTTATCTAGATATTTCTCATTCCTTGAATGATGAACTCGGTGGTGAGATGGTGTGACAAAAACATATTCAATTGGAGCAGGTAGTTTTCTAATATACTCCGTATGTATCCAAAACTGATAGAGCACCTCTATCTGGTGGCATATAAAAAAAAGAACCGGGTCAAATCCCATCAAAACTATAGGAATGAAAAAGATAATTTTAATATGTTGTGTCCAACCCAATCGAAAAGAAACCGACCAGTTATATTTTTCAGAATTGTGATGTGTAACATGAGTTGCCCACCAAAAACGATTAACATGCGTTAATCTATGTGACCAGTACCTACAAAAATCAATAGAAATAATACAAAGAATATAAGCCCACCATACTCTTGGAATGCTCCAAGGAACAGCATTATAAAAGAACAGGAAAATTCCAAAAATCCCTATTTTTAACAAAGCAGAAATACCAATATTTACAAGGCCAATACATGTGGCTGATAAAGTGTCTAGTCCGTTATAGTAGTCTTTCTTTTTAATAATGGTGAGAAGCCATTCCAATAACACAAGTAAAATCATTGGAATTGCTGCAACTTTGATAATGTCAAGACCTGCAAGTTGGTCTAATAACATTTCCATAGTTAAAGGATTTTCTTTCATAAGGCAAACAGGGTATTTTTTTGATGTTTCACTGAGAATTTTTGTTGCGCAGGATCATAAATGTTGCTGCTTTAGCAGAATCAGTTATTTCGGAAAAATAGGCTTTTAAGTTCCTATTACAGCTATAATCTAAAGTAATTTGTCACCAAGCAAGACTTATCTTACCTTAATTGGAAATATCGGTGTCATTTGATAAGATATGGTCAGTTTTCATAAATAACTGGAACGATGAAGTCGTTATCAAGAAAATTTCTGTTTTGATGTTATTAAAGGTTTTTTTAAAGTTTTAGGTGGTGAAACCAAATGATCATTAGGTTAAATATGGTTGTGGATATTCCCGCTTTCGCGAAAGCGAAAACAATAACCAGCAGGTCCGTATAGAACTATATGTCCTACTGCTGTTTTGTGCGTATTAGCTTAGCGAGCAATAGGAATTACTAATTTTTGAGGGTAGTAAGTGAAAGCTGAAAAAATAAACAAGGCCTTAGAATCAAATAGCGGCATCTTGGAATTTTTTTAAAAAACAAGGTGTCTGGGGTAAGGGGAAGGCTTGTTTCTTGAAAACTATAAAATTCCATTACCAATATTATAGCTATGAATCACATGGGACATGCTACTAAGGCCCTATGGTAAACATAGCGGGTATCATAGGTGCAGCCTTGGAATTAATAAACCCCTTCTTGATCATCGACTATAGAAGAGCGGTAAACTTCTGTTGTCTTTTTTAGATTTTCTGAAAGAGATTTTAACCAGGCTATATGATTGGCAATCAAATAGGCTTCCTGCAGCGCATGAAGAGTTTCTGTATCCAACTCTACGTGACCTTGATTGATATTTTCATCTCTTAAATTTGATAATTGCTGGTATTTGTCCAACAACTTTTCCTGAGCATCTTCGGCAGTTTCTTTAGTGACTTTTTTATGGACTTGGGTATGGTCTAAACTATCGAATGACATTTGTAGGGTATTTGCAATTTTTTTAATGAGTATATGAAATTCTATAGAAGCAGGGGTAGTGCTATGGTTACCTATAAAACTGCCTATAGAGGCAATGGCCGCAACCATGGTCTGGTTAAGTGTTACAATTTCATAAATGAGTTGAAATTGTCTTTGTTTTGATTTAGGATCTTGGGTCAATCGCTGGAAGGCAGCATTTAAATTACTGATGGCAAGAAAAGCCTCTTTCCTTGCGACATTATAAGAGAGCTTGTTTTTAGAGGGATCTTGATACAGCTCTTGGGTTGCTAAAAGATAATTCTTATTCATCTTTAAGGCATTGAGAAGCACCTGTTTTAGGTTGTTGGCCTCCCAGCTAGGCAACAGCACATAATTAGCCACTACAGCAATTGTAGAACCTATGACGGTATCAATAACACGATACTGAATCACTTCAAAAGCATCGGGATTGATAAAGGAATACACAAAAACAATACTGAGGGTGATCAATGCAGCAGCCGACTTATAATTTTGCTGAAGCAATGCAAATGCAAATATCAATGAGACAATTGCCAGTATCGCGTAGACCACTACATTTTGAGTAAGCAGGACAATACCAACTGCAATAACTGCACCTATGAGAGTGCCGATGATGCGGTCTTTAGATCGCTCTTTGGTCAGCCCATAGCTAGGTCGCATAATAACAATGATCGTTAGTAAGATCCAGTAGGTATTTTGTATATCAAATACAAAGCCTAAGGAATAAGCAAATACGATCGCAATGCTCAGACGTAAGGAATGTCTAAACATGGTGGAGCTCCAATTGAAATTTTGAACAAGGACGTTGAGTCGGTATTCTTGAAGGGTTAAAAACTGACTCGAATCCTCTCGTTTTAAGGAAATCTTAGAAGCTTCTTGGACGTTTGCCATGACTCTTCTTATTGTCCTGATTTCATGAAGTAATTGTTCCTGATAATCGTACAGATTTTTTAATACTAAAGCTCCTTCCCGTGCTTCAGGTAGCTTGATAGTGTTGATGTAATTGGTGATCGACTCGGCTGCTTCTGATAAAGCATTTAATAGAATTTCTTTATCGGGAACTTTATCATTTTGAATCAATATTTCAGACAAGCGTATCAGATGATTGCCCATAATTTTATTGAGATTTTTGGAGGCTTTTAGAAATTCTTTATGCTCTCCAAAAACAGCATCTATTCTTTTGTAATCTAAATGTTTTGCCTCTATCAATTCAAAGATATTAATAGAGGATAGTAAGATCAATAGTTGTTTTTCTTCATAACGAGAACGTCCAGAACGTTTACGGGAGCTAAGTAGAGTTTCTCGCAGTGTTTCATGCTTTTCGTTGATTTGATTTTGAAGGGCAAAAGTTTCTTTAAAGCGCGCATTACGCTTGGTGTTTCGGGTCAATAATTTGGCTCGTAATTTCAGGTATTTACCAGTGAGCAGCAGCGTATCTGACAACAGCTGATTATGATCTTTAACAGGTGCTAATTTTTGAAAAACAAAGGAAACGACTAAATACCAAATACCACCGATTCCCATTAAAGCCACATGAACAAAAATACCCTGTGCTGTTTCCTTTTGAATAGCAAATGCGATGACCATAGACAACAAGCCAGAAAAGGATACCAAGGACGCTCTAAAACCATAAACAGAAATTAGAGACACCGCAAATGTAATGATAGCCATCACTAGCAATAGTAGGGGTAGGAAAGGTTTTGAAAACAGTATTAAAGTGGTGATCAACATGGTTAATACAATACTGATTAAAATGGCATTCACCTTACGTTTAAAACTTCCAGGAATATCACCTGGAGCATTTAAAAAAGCACCAACTACAACCGCAGGAGCATACTCAAAATACCCTAGAAAATACAACAACACAAGGGGCATCGTAATACCGATTCCAATCCGAAGTCCACGGTCAAAGCTGGAGCTTTTTAGAAATAATTCAAGTTGTTTGAGTTTTTTTTTCAAAGGGGTTTATAATTTGAATCTAAAGCTAGGCTAATTAAAATCAAGTAGCCTCGGGTAGGGATATTTTATTTAATTCACTTATTTAAGATAGTGTTCAAAGTCCTTGTTTCTAAAAGGATTTAGGCGTTTTTTTAGGCTATTATATAGACTTTAAGGGCAACTGTTTACTGCTTTACGACCTCCTTACTAGAACAAGGAAAAAAACCTCCTTTGTAGCAGGGTGTGGCATTCTTTTAAGGGTAAGGAGATAAATTTGTAGCTGTTCGTTATAAGTGGTATTCGTTTTGTTCTCGCTTTCGCGAAAGCGGAAACAGACCTATAAATCAATGATTTGATAATTCGTCATTTTCTCTAAGGCCAATCAAAAATAAAAACTTGTTTCAGCAGTAAACTTTTATGTACCCTAAAGAAGAAAAAGCCTGTTCTTAATTTAACAACTTTATGGTTTGTATTCTGACAGCAGTCAAAGGCCGGTCTAAAGTATTTGTAGGAACTCTAGCTATGGAATCTAGTACGTTCATCCCTTTTACTAATTCGCCAAAAACTGTATAATTTTGGTCTAAATGAGGAGTGCCCCCAATGGATTTATAAACCTTACGTTGATCGTCAGGAATAACATAAGGTTTAAATTTTTCTTCTTGGTAGGCTAGCCTTAAGAGGTTGTCCATTAACCTATTATAAGTTTTCATATGCTCATGATCACGTGCGTATTGTATGGAATCTATTAAGGTCGTTTTTCTATTTTCATTTCTAAAATAATCTCTAGCCCTATTTTTATCAATACGCTTTTCAACCAACTTCAATAGACTATCGTTAAATTTCTTCCCTTGTACGATATAGAATTGCATAGCGCTTGACGCCTTTTCTGGATGGTCATCTCTTGCTGCTGCTAACACGCCTTTTTTATGAAATAAATCATCATGGAATTCGGCATCTATTAGATATGGCGCATCCCCATTACCGAGTGTGTCATTAGGCTGTGCCTTCCTACTATCTGGGTCTCCTCCTTGAATCATGAACTCATTGATCACCCTATGAAACAGCAAACTGTCATAGGCTTTATTGTTGGCAAGGTTGATCATATTATCTCTATGAAGGGGTGTTTCATTATAGAGTTCCACAATCATAGACCCGTAATTTGTTACTATTTCGATCTTTTTGCGTTCTTCACCTGGAGCATCTAATGTTTCTGCGGGCTGTTTACATTTACAGAATAAAAGAATCAATAACGAGAGGAAAGAATAGTGCCATAAGGATTTCATTTGTTGTCTTTTAGGTGGAACGCTTGCTGTGGAGTCGTTGAAATTTATTAGAATGATAAAGCAACTAATTTAGCACATATAAACCGAATAGCCTACCTATAGCTCTCTCGAGTAAGAATGGAGAAATAAGCGAGTGCAAAACATAAATCAGAATTGGTTTTACACCTTTACTTTAATGCTATTCATAAATGTAATCAAGTGATGAATTGTCTGTTTTTGTTGTTCTTCTAATGAAATTTTAGAAGAACTATCCATGAGTAGTTGACCTAAATAACCAAATTGGGAATGGTTGCCACCAGCGATGAGAATTAAATTAGAGTTTTTAGGCAACTTGCTTTTGTTTTCCATAACTTCTTCCACACTGGCTAGTCCATCACGATCAGCATATAATTTAATACAAGGAATAGGTTGATTTGATAAATCAATATCTCGTGGGTGAGAGGTCCCCATTAAAAAGAGCCCTTTAAATAGAGTTGGATTTTCATGAACCATTTGAGCAGCCATTTTCCCTCCTTGGGAGTGTCCGCCTATGACATAATTTCCTGCCTTTAGATCTATGAATTTAAAAACTTCTTGATACCTGTATTGTGGAAGCCTCCATTCCATTTTTATAAGGTGACAGGTAAATCCCTTTTCAGCTATTTTGCGGCAGAGTGGGGCGTAAGCTTTGGGATCAGTTAAACCACCTTGAAAAAAAATAACTTCAAGTTTGTTTTTAGGAAGTGCAGAGGTAAAAGTGATTTGATCATCAGTTTCCAGAACACTAACTAAGTCATTGTTTAAAAAGGTGTTTTCAGGAAGTTGATGAGACTGAAAGGTATTCCAATTCCAGATAAAGAAAAGGCTACCAAAACTCAACCAGATGATCCTAAATACTTTTCGTTTGCTCCATTTCTTAGTCATAGGATGTTATGTATTTGATTTACTTTTAAGGGTATTCAATATGCTTTAACAACTCACCCATATGCTTTTGTTGAACTCTGTTGGAGTTATTGAAATAAAACATATCTCGGTGGCACAAGCCCGTTTAGTCTCATGTTAACCAGCATTTGGCCTCTATGGTGAGTGATGTGGTCCGTAAGTAATAAGAAAATTTGTCGTTTGGTCCTATTCAAGCCAAAATAGTCCAGCTCTTCATCCAATTGAGTGGTATCAAATTCTTTTATCAAATGGATGCTTTCTTTAAATGTATTGTCAACTTTTGCGATCATTTCTACTTTAGATCTATGGGCAACCTTAAATACAGTATCAGAACTCCAATCCCTTGATTTGCGTCCCCCTAATAAGGACTGGGCATGCCAATCCATCGCATATGCTATATGCATTAAATTTTCTGCAAAGCTCATTGATTCTGGAGTAGCTTTGTAGTCGTATTTATCTTCGGGCATTGTTTCTGCCACCACAATTAAATACTTGTGCGAATTCTCTAATCGCTCTAAATAATCATTAATAAAACGATCCTGTTGAGCAAACAGAGGTGATATAAAAGAATTCAACAGCATACAAATGATTAGAATAGGTAAGTGTTTCATAATATTTATTTTATACCATGCTTGGAGGGAGCTATCTTTATTAGGTGTTTGTTTATGGTGCTCATTAATACCTTTGGGGAAATAGGTTTAGATATGTAATCATTAAAACCAGCTTGTAACATTTTTTCTTTATCTCCCGACATGGCCAAACCTGTTTGGGCAATTATGGGTACTTTGATATTTGTTTTCCTTATTTCCTCTAAGGCCTCATATCCATTCATTTTAGGCATGTTGATGTCCATTAATATTACATCTATAGAAGAGTTTTCATTTACTAATTCAACAGCCTCTTTACCATTAACAGCATGTAAAATGGTGCAGTCAACTTCTGAAAGACATGCCTTCAAATACAGAAAGTTAAATCGATCATCTTCTGCTATTAATATTGTAAAATGGTCACTGTCCAGAGTCGTATTGTTCGTGTCTAAAACAACTTTTGTGTCGGCAACTGCTTTTTGGTAAGGAATGCTAAAGAAAAACGTGGAACCTGCTCCTGTTTGAGATTCCAACCCTACGTCACCACCAAGAATAGCAACAATACCTTTTACAATGGATAAACCCAATCCCACCCCGTGATTATGAGTTTGTTCCAGCTTACCTTGCATAAACCTATTAAAAATATTCTTTTGTTCTTCCTTTTCAATTCCGATACCAGTATCCTTTACATAAAACTCAAGTTTGTTTTTGGATAGAGAATATCCAAATTCAATCACACCTTCCTTAGTAAACTTTATAGCATTTTCCAATAAATTAGAGAATACTTGAATTAATTTATTAGCATCTGTTTCCACACCACTATGTGGATCGTCTAGGCCTTTTTTTATTAGAAGTTGAACCGCTGTATTCTCTAATCTGAAAGAATATTTTGAATAGAGGTCATCAATGAGTTCATTGACGTTACAAAAAGACTTTTCGACAGTAATGACATTGGATTCAATCTTTGAAATATCTACTATGTTAGAAATAAAACTCAAAAGACGATTCCCTTCTTTTTCAATAAAGCCTAAATAGGTGTCTTTAGTTTCAACCGTAATATTCTTTCTTTTTAGTAATTCTGCAAAACCTAAAATACCGTTCATAGGAGTACGCAATTCATGGCTCATATTTGCCAGAAAAGCAGTTTTCAATCGGTCACTTTCTTCTGCTTTTTCTTTAGCATTGATTAGCTCCATAGCTAATAGTTTTTGCTGGGTGATATCTTGATTGGTCCCGGCTAAACTTATTACCTTATCATTAACTCCCTTTATAGGTTGACATATCGCTCTTATCGTTTTTTGTTGATCATTGGGAAGACAAACTCTAATTTCAATATCATATGCAATTCCATGTTGAGTAGCTTTGTCAACTGAGTTGCTCCATAGTTCTTGATCGTCTGGGTGAATCCGTTGAATAAGGGTATCAGCATCAGGAGCAGCATCTTTCTTTGAATCAAAACCCCACATATGAAAAGTTTCATCCGACCATTCTACCTTCTTACTTAATGGATTAAATAACCAGCTTCCAATTTTTGCTAACTTCTGTGCTTCATTTAATTCGTTCTCTCTTTTTTTTCTATCTGTAATATCTTGAGTCACGCCAAATACGGTCCCTTCGTATATTTGTAAAGCGAGTATACTTAGATAGCGTATTTCATTATTAGGTCGAGCGATTTTAAATTCAAAGGGCTCTGTTACTCCTCCTTTGAACAATTGAATAATGGCTTGCTCCATCTTATGTTTATCCTCCTCTAAAATGGCCTTGCCCACATTTTCACTAGTAGGGATAAAGTTCTCTTTTTTAACACCATAAATTTGATACATTTCATCAGACCATACGGCATCATCAGTTTCCCATTTCCATTCCCAACTTCCTACATGACTTAATTTTTGAGCTTCTCGTAACTTTATTAAAGAATCTTCTTTTGCCTGTTCAGCTTCTTTTAAGGGTTGTATGCTTTGGATCATTACAGGAACTGACTGTTGTTCTAATTTTGTTTCAGGAATAGGGATTGAAAATAAGGCTGCAAACTCATCTCCATCTAGTGTTTTATAATTCACTTCTGATGTAAAGGATTTCGCTTTATTCCATATGGCTTCTAAAAGGGCTATGAATACTTGGTTGGCCCCCTCGCCAAATGTGCTTTGTAAATTGCTTAAAAATTCTTGATCGCTCCCAGCTTTAAATAATTTTAAAGTAGCTTTATTAACGCTATTAATTTTTAATTTACGAATTAAGGAGCCTAACATCTCAGGGTTGTTTTCTAGGTATATTTTAAAATTGGGGATATCCAGTTTTCTAAGTTCCTCTATTTGTTCGAACACCAGCGATAAATCTTCATTCCAAATAGAAATGGAAGCATTTTCAAATAGCCTCTTGTAATCCTGTTTTGTCTTTATTTGGGATTGCAATTCATTAATGCGATGCTCTAATTCCTTATATGTAGGCTTTTCATTTGACTTCATTATGCTTTTGTGATGTGGAATATAAGATTAGGTTTTGTAGTACTTAAAAATACTATATTTTAAATAAATAAAAGAGCCGATTTTTAAGTATTGATTTTAATCATAAAGAATCATTTAACAATTTGCGGTATTTTTTTAATTTTTCACCTGCTTGTGGCATCGCACTTTTTAACTGTTTTTACATACCTGAAGCCTGATCCTACTTGCTTAGAAAAACACTAGTAAGGCCAAAATAGAGAAGTAAGCTTGCTATAGAGTTGGAATCACAAACCTTGAAATTATGCTGTTTAAAAATGGAGCATTAGTTTTTGTGATTACTGCTGGAGCATCATGTGGTGTGCGCACTTGTCTTTTATCAGTTCGCTTTCGCGAAAGCGGAAAAAGCAGCTTGTTTTTAGTGATTTATGATAAATTATAGACATGTTGTGGTGTGAACTCTAAGAAGGTAGATGATATATATCATTTGAGGTGCCCAACTCTTATTAGATATTTATGTCTTTAAAATACAAGTCATAGACGCTTAAAATCATCACCATGGGGGACTACATTAAAAGCTTTAGTGATATTGACATAGATGATATTGCTCTTGTAGGTGGTAAAAATGCCTCATTAGGAGAAATGTTTCAAAAATTAAGTTCAAAAAAAGTGCAAGTGCCTGACGGGTTTGCCGTTACTTCAGATGCTTATTGGTATTATTTAGAACAGCAGCACTTAAAGGAAGGTGTTTTTAAGGAACTGCAGCATTTGGACATAGTGGATTTCTCTAACTTAAAAAAAGTAGGAGCGGCAATCAGAAATCATTTTTCAAAAGCAGTATTACCTACTGGTATAAAGGAAGCTATTCAGGAAGCTTATGCGGGTCTAATTAAAAAATACGGCACTGACATTTCGTTAGCTATAAGAAGTAGTGCGACAGCTGAAGACTTGCCAAATGCTAGTTTTGCCGGTCAGCAAGAAAGCTATCTTAATGTAAAAGGAGTGGAGGAATTGATAGCCGCTTGCCAGAGGTGTTATGCGTCTCTATTTACAGATCGCGCTATAAAATACCGAGAGGACAATGGTTTTGATCATAAAAAGGTGGCCTTGTCTATAGGGGTGCAATTGATGGTGCGTTCTGACCTGGCTTGTTCTGGTGTTAACTTTACATTAGATCCAGACTCGGGCTTTGATAAGGTAGTGCTGGTTTCTAGCATATGGGGCTTAGGAGAAAATATTGTACAAGGTAGTATCAATCCAGATGAATACTTTGTGTTTAAACCCAGTTTAAAGAAAGGCGTACAACAACCTATAATTTCCCGAAAATTGGGAAGTAAGGAAAAGACCATGATATATGATTCTTCTGGGAGTGGTACTCTAAACTTGGACACTACTATAGAAAAGCAAGAACAATTTGTTTTAACTGATGCTGAGGTGGTACAATTGGCAAAATGGTCGGTTATCATTGAAGAGCACTACGGTCGTCCCATGGATATTGAATGGGCAAAAGATGGACTAACTAAGGAGCTTTTTATTGTACAAGCAAGACCAGAAACGGTTCAAAGTGCAAAAAACAAACTTGAAATCATTACTTATACCTTACTTGAAAAAGGTAAGGAAATTATAAGGGGGATGGGATTGGGTAATAAAATAACTACAGGAAAGGCAAGAATTCTTCACAGTCCAAAAGAGTCTGATAGGCTGCAACAAGGCGAGATTTTAATTACAGAAAAAACAGATCCAGACTGGGATCCTATTCTTAAAAAAGCAGCAGGTATTATTACTGATCAAGGGGGGCGTACCAGTCATGCCGCCATCGTTGCTCGTGAAATAGGAGCAGCCGCTATTGTAGGTTGTATCAATGCAACAAAAGTTATCGAGGACGGTCAGGAGATCACCATATCTTGTGCCGAAGGCACTACTGGAATCGTTTATGAAGGAAACCTTAAATGGAAAGAAACTGCAGTAGATATAAAAAATCTTAAAACACCTCAAACACAAGCCATGCTTATTTTGGCAGATCCAGAGCAAGCCTTTAAATTTTCTTTTTACCCGAGTAGTGGTGTGGGACTCATGCGATTGGAATTTGTAATTAATAATACTATTCAAATACACCCTATGGCTTTAAGGCATTTTGAAAGGGTAAAAGAGGAACAAGTAAAGCAAAAGATTGAAAAACTAACGCATCATTACCCCAATAAAGAGGATTACTTTGTTCATCAACTAGCAGAGGCTGTGGCTACTATCGCAGCAGCTTTTTATCCTAAAGAGGTCATTGTACGTACCAGCGATTTTAAATCAAATGAATATGCTAATCTTATAGGAGGAAAACAATTTGAACCTGTGGAATCTAATCCAATGATAGGATTTAGAGGAGCTTCTCGCTATTACCACCCCAAGTATAAAGATGCTTTTGAACTGGAATGTAAAGCCTTGAAAATGGTACGAGAGGAAATGGGAATGGAAAATATTAAAATTATGATTCCCTTTTGTCGCACGTTAAAAGAGGCGCATAAGGTGGTTCAGCTTTTAGAAAACAACGGACTGAAAAGAGGAGAAAATGCGTTACAGCTTTATATGATGACCGAAATCCCTAATAACGTTATCCTAGCAGAAGAATTTGCTCATTACTTTGACGGTTTCTCCATTGGCTCCAATGACTTAACTCAATTGACTTTAGGTGTGGATCGAGATTCCCAATTGTTGAGTGATATTTTTGACATCAATGACCCGGGAGTTAAAAAAATGATTGCTATGCTCATTGCTTCAGCTCATAAGACACATACCAAAATAGGCTTTTGCGGTCAAGCGCCTAGTGATTATCCAGAATTTGCTCAGTTTTTAGTAGAACAGGGTATCCATAGTATTTCTTTTAATCCAGATGCGCTTATTTCTGGTATAAAGAATATGAATAAAGCCGAAGAGAATTCAAGGCAGCTGCGGGATTTAAGGAGGTAGCAACCCACTGTAATCCATAAAAGAGCTGGTGGTATGGAATTGACGTCTAGAAGAAAAGCCTTTCAACGGCCTAGGGAAGAAGGAATAAAGTGGCCTTATTTCATTCCAGATATTTATTTAAATAAGAATAGTTCTATCGCTTAAATGTATAATATGATGCACAAATCCAGCAGTATATCTTTATCCACCTTGTACCAGGCTGAGGTACCCTTAGCCTATTTTAAGAATATCAACCTCAACCAACAAGCGATTGTTTTGGCAGCAGATGTAGGAGGTACAAAAACACATTTGGCTTTATATGAAGTTAAAGACGGACAGCTTTTTCAACTTAAAGAGAAAAAGTACCCTACCAAAGAACAGCCTTCTTTTATAGAGATGATTTATGATTTTCATCATAAAAAAAGTCCTGCAATTGATAGCATATGCATAGGTGTTGCAGGACCAGTTACCTATAATAAAGTCAAAGGTGTGAATTTGCCATGGGAGATCAGTGGAGATGAAATAGGAAAGGAATTAATGATGGATGCGGTGACTCTTATGAACGACATGGAGGCAAACGCTTATGGTTTGGCGGCACTTAAAGAAACTGATTTTAAAACCATACAAGTAGGAGCTGATGTGCCTGGTAATGCCGTTATCATATCCCCAGGGACTGGTCTTGGAGAAGTAGGTTTGTTTTGGGATGGGTCCCATTACCGCCCCTTTGCTTCAGAAGGCGGGCATTGTGATTTTAGCCCTCGTAATGATTTGGAGATAGATTTATGGGAGTTCATGCATCAAAGATATAAGCATGTAAGTTGGGAACGCGTTTTATCAGGTCCTGGTATTTATGATATCTATACATTTTTAATTCAGAAAAAAGGGCAAATGGTTCCTGAGTACCTTCAGCAACAAATACAAAGCGGTCATCCTTCAGCAGCAATAACCCATGCGGCTATAGAGGGGAAGGATATGACTTGTAAAGAAGCTTTTGATTTATTCACCAGGTTTTTAGCTATAGAAGCAGCTCAGCTGGCGTTAAAAATGAAAGCTACCGGAGGCATTTATATAGGAGGAGGAATTGTCCCTAAAATAATCGACGGAATGGATTTAAGCGTTTTTAATAGAGGCTTTATACAGTCGGGTAGAATGGACGACTTGCTTAGAATGGTGCCAGTAAAAGTTATTTTAAATGACAATGCAGCACTCTTAGGAGCTGCGCTTTACGGAGCTGCCCAACTAGGAAAATAATTGCATGGAAGGATCACTGAATTAAGGCTTAAAACTCCTCCCTAACTGACATCATTTAAAAATGCTCGAAGAGGTATTACATAGAGTCACAGTCAACTTTTTAAACTTTAGCTTAACCCTATTATTTTCTAATGAATATAACAAGCCTTACTATCAATCCTGCATTGGATAAAAACGCAAAAGTAGCCGGTCTGGTCGCTACACAGAAACTCAAATGTCATGCTATTCACTACCAGCCTGGTGGTGGTGGCGTTAATGTGTCCAGGATGCTGCATAGATTAGGAGAAAAATCAAATTGTTTATTCCCTTCAGGGGGCTACACCGGCAAACATCTTAACGACTTACTGCTCCAAGAAGGAGTAAACACTTTGCAGGTTCCTGTAAAAGAATGGACCCGCGAAAACCTTTCCGTGGTGGATGAACAAACTAATTTACAATATCGTTTTGGGATGCCAGGTGGTCCCTTATACCCATCAGAATTAAAAACTATACAAGCCTTTGTGGATAAGCAATTGAAGGAAAATGATATGCTGGTATTAAGTGGCAGTTTGCCCGAAGGAATAGCTTCAGATTATTATGCCAGATGGATCGCGCACACCTCCTTAAAAAACATCAAAGTGGTTATTGATACTTCTGGACCAGCACTTATGGAAGCGGTTAAAGAGCCTGTATTTCTCTTAAAACCCAATCAAAAAGAGCTCGCAGAGTTGGCTGGCAAAGTCTTTTTATCCAGTACCGAACAAGAAGCTTTTGCTTTAGAAATGATCGCTTCTAAAAAAGCGACTTATATAGTGGTTTCATTAGGCGCCAGAGGAGCTTTTTTAGCATCAAAAGCAGGTGTTGTTTACCAATCTACGCCATCAGTTGCGGTACAAAGCACTATTGGTGCAGGGGACAGCATGGTCGCGGGGTTGATTTATGCCATTAAGAATAATTTTTCAGATCGAGATATTTTAAAATGGGGAATTGCCTGTGGGGTAGCCACGACTATGAGTGAAGGAACCATGCTTGCCGGTAAAACAAATGTGACTAAAATACTAAACATGATCAGGTAGAATATTGGTTTTAAGTTCCTACAGAATCCCGTCTTGTTATGATTATAGCTTATTAACTAATTTTTTTATTAGGAGATGGATACACTTGGTTTGTAGGAGTTCGCTTTCGCGAAAGCGAAATTATAGTCAGATATCAACAAGAAACTGTCATTATAGCAGTATTAAATAAACGTCTTAGATGTTTTCTACCGCTGCAAAACAGAGTCATCAATTAATAAAGAAAAAAGTTGTTTTTTGTCTCCGTTCCTATCAAATAACTCGGCTATTATCAGATCAATCTTTTTCATTTGACAATCTATTTTATGAAGGTTTGTGGCTCTATTAAGCTTGCTTACAACCTGTTGGTATATGTAGCCTAGCCTCTTTAAGTGTCTCATCTAGCAAATACAAAACCAACTAGAAAATGCTCGAGTATTTTATCAAGGTTTAGGTACATTGATTATTTTATTTTATATTTAATACTAATTTTTAAAGAAATAGGACATGAAAAATACACTATTTATCGCATTGCTATTTGTTTCAATGAGTTTTACTGGCTATGCTCAAGAGGCTATGATAGGGGAAGTAAAGTTGTTTGCAGGAAATTTTGCACCAAGAGATTGGGCCTTTTGTGATGGTCAACTATTGCCTATATCTAATAATACAGCTCTATTTTCATTGTTAGGCACTCTTTATGGTGGGGATGGCCGCACGACATTTGCATTACCAGATTTAAGAGGTCGTGTACCTGTATCTCCAGGAACTGGGAATGGTCTTCAACCGGTTCAGGTTGGTGAAAGAAATAATGGTACAAAGGTTCAAGGGAATAGTTTAGGAGAATCGAGTACGCAACCCACTTTGGGGATGCATTATATTATATGTTTGCGGGGTACTTATCCATCACGGAGTTGATCAAAAGCTCTAGACTTTTGTTGAGCATTAAACTGAGTATTGTTTGTACAGGGTTTTAATATCAATTGTTATTCACAATTCTTTTTTAGTTTTTCACAATCTTCATCAATCTTAAAATGGTCATTTTTTTCAACTCCTAATTTCAGTGCTTTTTTAAAATCTTTACAGGCTTGTTTCTTTTGTTCAAGTTTTAGATATATTCCTGCTCGGTTTAAGAATCCAATGTCATAATTCCTCTTTATTTGGAGCGCGATATTAATATCTTCAAGTGCTTTTTGATATTCATTAATGTCCTGATAAAGATTTGCTCTGTTATTATAGACAATATGCAAGTTGGGTTGATTAGGATATTCAGTCAATATTTTTTTGTAATCTGATAAAGCCTCATCAAATAATTCCAATTGTGTTTTAATATTGATTAAATTGGCTAGAGATTTAAAATCTTTCGGGTCAATTTTTAACTGTGCCTCTAAATCAGTTTTTGCCTCCTTATAATTTTTAAGCATAATATTGGCATATGCTCGATCAAAATAGATATCCGGGAATAAAGGTTCTATATCTATTATTGAAGTGTAGTCCGATATGGCCATTTGAAAGTCTTCAGAATCTAAATAAGTATTGGCTCTTGAATAGAGCACATTTAAATTCTTAGGATTGAGCTCTAAAGATTTAGAATAGTCATTTATTGCAAGATCGAATTCTTTTCGCATTCTATAAATATTACCTCTATTTGAATAAGGTCCAGGCGCATCTGGATAACGTTTTATAGCGTTATCAAATGTTGAAAAGGCTTTATCTATTTTTCCTTTTTTTGCTAATTCGATACCTTGAGAATTTAGTTCATCAGCTGTTTGGGAATGTAAATTTTGAGTAATTAGAAGTAAGATGATTATGGGCACTATTTTTCTCATGTTTGTTTTTTTAATTGGTGCTTAAGCTTATGTATAAGGCTAGTTAAGAGTTTAGGTGTGCTGATTTTTTTCAGAAACTCAGCTGTAGCAAAACGACAACGACCTTTGGTTAAGCACTAAAATAGCACTTATTTTTATAGGCTGTATAACCATTTCGTTTTTTGAATAGTATTGTCGTAGGTTTACTAATTAAACATACCAATAGATGAATAACCTACTGAATAATGCCAGAATTTGGAAACTATCAAAATCATTAATGATCGTTATGATTTTTATTTCGTTATCATCTTGTTCTGTAATAGGCGATAATGCTGTGAATCTTGCCTATGATTTGGAAGCAGCCGCTCAAAATCTTAAATCTCAAAAAATTGGAAGTGAGTTTGTTATTCATTTTGAACCTGTTGATATAGAAGCTCCATTCACAATTTTAGTATTATCAGAAGAGGGGGTGACCTTTGAGGAATTAATTGAAAAAGGACTTGATTCTGTTATTGTTGAGGATCTATTTCCTCAATTATCTTATATTGATCTAAAGGATGGAGCTACACTTATTGTCTATCAAAATGGCAGTATTAGTTTTACCACGTATTATAGACAATTTGTTGATGTCAAAACTACTCAAGTAATAAATGGTATTGGGGTTACTGATATTTTGGTAAAAACTATAGGGGTTCGTCCAGGAAACCTTTCTGATCAAGTTTTAATAATTGAATTGCAATAAGAAATCTGTCAGCAACCACTTTGTAATTTTAATGGGGTATAACTATTTATATCTACTCCAACTAATAGAGAGACCTATAAGATACGGTATAAAAGCAGGGAGTAGGATACAGACCTCTGTTTTGCCTCATCAGGTAGCTTGTTAGCAAGGGCAAGTTTATGTAATGCTTATTCTTGAATCGGAGGGCTTAAAGTGCTTGGACGGATTGGTTGGAGCTTATGAGAGAGGCTTTTGATTGTTGTTGGGTTTTATTTATGTTGCCAACAGTTTTTATCTCCTTTATTGGAAACACAATGTTTACACCTCTTTCCAGTTGATTTAGCCTTTGCATGACATTGTCCATATGTGCACTCAACTTTTTCAATAGTACTTTGGTTTGAAATTAGCTCAACACTTTCTGGAATTATAAATGAGTAGCTTATTCCTAATGCTACAAAAAGTGAAACCCCTAGAAATATTTTTTTTATATTATTTATTCGCATAGTTCAGTTTTAATTCATTTTTTAATTTATTCCGATAGATTTTTTATAATTACCTCTAATATCAACTCAAATATAACCGATAGATCGTTAACAAATGAGATAAGAATAGGGGAGTAGGGTTCATCCATTAGTCGGGCCTAGTACCGAGAGCTTTGTTTGTATTTGTACTATCGAACTTCAGTGTTGTATCTTTGCTAGGAGCCACTAATCGCCTTATTGTTTTTAAAGATGGGTGGCGATCGTTATTAAATAAATAATTCCACCGATAATTATCGGCAATAATCCTAAAACTCCAATTTTGGTGATGGCAGTTTTTTTAAAAAATGTGTAATTACGTTTTAGTATAAGAGTAGTGCGATGATGAATGCCATGACTTTACGATATACTAATCAAACCAAACCAAACAAATCCGCACTATCCTATAATAAACCAATTCATTTACCACATTATTTTTTATGCAATGTTATCTAACCTGTTTTATTCTGTTGTATTATTTTCCGCTGGAACAGGAACTGGTGTTGGAGTCGGGGTTGAAGGCGCAGTAATATTTACTATAACATTTTGATTTTGATTTACATTTCCTCTATTCGGTCCAATAAACCCGTTCATTAAATTGTATTTATCTACCATTCCTCCTAGAATAAATAGGTCAATTATCCAGCCGATCCCAAATAATTGAAATGTTAATAAATACAGAACTCCACTTCCAATTTTTCCGAGGTAAAATCTATGAGCCGAAAAAACTCCAAGAAAAAACCATAACAAGTAAGCTACTCCTTTTGACTTCATGATATATTTTTTGCCTATTAGATTTAAATTCAGCTTTAATTGATTGATTAGAGTTTGCAAATCTTTATCAGAGTTTAACCCAATAACAAACTTTTATGTTGTTCTATTTTTATTTCAATATTTTACAACTAGTCAGATCGATTCAATTACCATCCATCTACCTGTAATCTATAAGAAAAAGCAGTCGAGTAAGTCACATCCATTAGTATCGCCTGCTCTTGCACCACAACCCCTTCTTTCTTAATTCCTTCAAATCTCTATAAAGCCTTTGTATTTTCTTTACGGTTTACCGTAACCAAGTGTAAATAGCCTGCTATTTTTTAGATCAATGCTTGTGTTAGGGGCTATGGATACAGAGCTTGTTCCCAAAAGCCTACGTGTTCCAGACTTATATGCATTTATAAAAGTCTTTTGAAAAACCTCTAGTCATTTAAAAACAGGCCTCGTTAAAAGGAACTGTTATAAAGGAAAGGCAATACTGGTGATAAGGTATAGTGGTTTAGCCATGCTGCGGTAAATGGAAGGCAGCTCATTCAAGATCAAAAAAATTTGCTTTGAAATAATCTAAAAAGCTATGAATTGGTTTTTTAGTCCAATCGAAAGCCGAGGGTATTTTAGTAAACCCTAATTTTTAACTTTATAGGTTGGCTGTTAACATGGGACTAAACTGCTGGTACTGGGCTAGGAGTGGGCATAGAGCTGTAGTTAACTTCCTTTTGTGCTCTTTCAAAAAGCAATGATGAAAAAGCGCTGACGCCAACTCGTATACATTCTTCATCCACGCCAAAATTAGGGGCATGGTTCATAGCATGAATTCCTTTTTCAATGTTGGAGCCACCCAATAAGAAATAAACTCCAGGGGTGCGTTGTTGGAAGTAATAGAAGTCGTCATTAAAATAGGGAATCTGACCATATGCCTTCACAACAGTGTCCTTTCCATAAATATTGCTAAGCGTCTGTACGGCTTGTGCCGTTAGAGCTTCCTCGTTTAAAACGGTTGGGTTTTCTTGAATATAGGAAGCAGAAATGAATTTTTCTTTATGTATAGAGTTACTAATGATAGCTTCGATTTTTGGTACTATATGTTCCAAGTTTGATGCATCCGTTTCATACAGATAGGCCCTTAAGTACAGCTGCTGCTCATCAGACTCGACCACAACATTTTCTTCTAAAAAAAGGTAATCTTTAAAAATAGTATTGGGGTTGTTCAAACCGCTAGTAGCATCAAAAGCCATTGGAATTTCCCAAGGGTTTCCTCCGGTCTTTTTTCGTAGCATTTGACTTCTTATTTGGGCATAAAGAGTTGCTGCATCTTTTTTTTCCAAGGTATTGTCAAAGGTCAATTGTATTCTTTTTTGATAGGTATAGATTTCATTGGGTTTGACCATTATTTGAGCTACCGGCAAGGCCGTTACATGTAAGGCATATACCTCATCCAGGTTTATTTTGGAGAAAAGGCTGCTTTGGACTATGTTTTTTGCACCTACAAAGGTTTCCTCTTCTGGTTGAAATATAAAATAGATCGTTCCTTGAACGGCCTCTTTATTTTTAGCTAATACAGTTGCTATACCTAGTCCAATGGCCATATGAACATCGTGACCGCAGCCGTGTTGTACTCCTGCAACTTTAGAACTATATGCTACCTCATCAGGAAAATTATTGGGCAGCGCATCCATATCTGCTCTCCAAGCTATACTCTTTCCTTCTTTTCCGCCTTTTAAGACGCCTACGACCGCATTACCTGAAAAATTTGTGGTCACTTCTAATCCTATATTTGATAAATAATCGGCAATGATTTTAGAAGTCCTTTTTTCATTTCCGGCCAATTCGGGATGTTGGTGAAAATCTCTTCTTATTTGAACTAAACGATCAAAAATTTCATCGGTGTCTTGTTTTATTTTTTTATGAATGGTTTTTTTATCTGAGGGCTTGCAAGAAGTAAACAGGCTACCTAACAAAACGCATAACACAAAGATCTTTATAAATTTCATAGGTCTGTTTTTGTTGGTGTGTGAGTAATGAGGTGTTGAACTAACTAAAGTAACAAATTTAGTCTTGATACCCGCAGTTAGAAAACCTGAGCAGTTCCATTAATACTTTCGGGGCTTATAAATAGGTTGGTATTCCGTTAGAGACAATTTAAGTTGGATGTGCCAGCTTCTTTTTCCAAGCTTTTTTACTTCCTTAATTTCAAATTAAGGTTCACTCGATTTCGGTCTCTATCGCAATGTAAAATGTAGTGCCGGGTGCTATAGTGGTATAGGTTGGCTTTTGGGTGATGTCTAGAGATTCTTCTTCTAGATCAGGAAGTCCCAACCATGGTTCTATACATACATAATCGGCTGAAGGTTTGGACCATAAGGCAAGATGCGGGTAGCCCTTAAACCTTACGATGATTCCTTTTTTATCTTTCTTTTTACGCAGTCGCACCCAATCGCAATCCAAGTGAGCAAATATCAAGGCGTCTTTATCAAATAGGGACTCTGACAGTGGAAGAACCCCTGCGGCACTCGCAAGGTCACGTTGGTGAAGCGATAGCAATCCAGAAGCGCCCAAGGTACTTGAAGTAAGCTGCAGTGGGGTAGGGAACTCGATCACATAGTCCGATAGTTTGGTCTGGTCATTTAAAGGGCAGGCATATGCCGTATGTCCGCCGCAAGCAAAGGACATGGGAACCTTATCTCTGTTTTCAATGGTATAGGTCATTAACAACCTATTGCTAATAAGGGTATACGCTACCGAAAACGAAAACTGGAACGGATATTGTCGAAGGGTTTCTGGCGAACTCTCCAGAGTGAAAGCACACGTAGAAGCACTGTATTTTTGAAAGCTAAGCGACTTGTTGTTTCTAATAATACCGTGCTTAGGCATGGCGTATTCTTTACCATCATAAATCACTTTATCCTCCTTAATTTTTCCAATGGATGGAAACAATACGGGGGAGCTGCTTCCCCATACAGACGGGTTGATTTGCCAAATGTACTCCTCGCCAGTAGCTTTATTCTTTAAAGATCGTATCTCGGCACCATCAGACGCTATGGTGCACATGAGCTTTTCGTTTTCTATAAGGTGTAGCATATGTGTCGCGCTGATAAGCGATAAATTTAGTGAACTTCAGGCTAATGGAAAAAGAGCAACTGTTTTTAAGGAGTAGGCCAGTGGTACTAATGATATACTGACCTTACAGGTGGTGTGATAGCCTCTTCTTTTTATTTGGAGTTGGACATTCCTTGTTTACAGGCAAAGGATTCAAATAAAAAGTTGATACCTGTCATGATCAGAATTAGGGACAGGGTTCCCGCGGCAATCCATTGCCATGGTTCAGCTTGGCTGTGTTTTAAAAAACCGCTTTCTACTAAAGCAGATAGGCCTATACCCAACAGAGCTGTGCCTATACCTCCATACCACCAATAGCGTTTTTGTAACTGTTCTTTAGTGTAACACTTCTTTTTCATTATGGATTTCTTTTAATATGAGAATGCATAAAACCAGCTCAAAAACTGGTTTTATGCATCTAGAAGCACAGACTCCTAGAGGTATGAAATTTAAGAAGAAAAGACGTGTTGTAAAGTCTGATGTTAAGCTGTTGGGCCGGCCTCTTTAGTTTTTATCTAGCAATTCTATGCTATCTGCTGTAATAACAATAAGCTTTAGCTTGTAGAGACTTCCTAGGGCTTTCTTATAGGACTTTTTACTCATGTTAAAGTGAAAACGTATCGTGTCTGGGGAGCTTTTATCGGTCACTGAAATACTTCCTTCCGGACTTTCTTTTAATTTTTCCAATACTTTTTCTACGTTAGCATCAATCACGTTTAGAAAGCCTTGTGGTCGGAGGGAAACATCTATTTTACCATCTTCTCTTATGTATTTCACATAACCAGTAACTTCCATGTCCTCTTCTAATTCTGTAAAAACCTCGTTTTTATAAAGCAATCCTTCGATCTCTTCCTCTATTAAAACAATATATCCCAGCGGTGTTTCTCTTTCAATGATTAAGTGTACTTGATCTCCTATTTGTAAATCCATTTGGGTATATATTTAGTTTTTTTTAAGAGGCTATTATTTTTTACTCGATGTAAAAAAGTTTTAAAACGTATCGGCTTTGCAAAAGTGCACAAAGCATAGCTTTGAACAACCACTTGGCCTATTTTTTTATAACACAGATGTAAAAATAGCTTGTTGCCTATTTATAAGATACACAAAAAGCTAAAAGATATGCATAGGACCCAAATTACCACACCTAAGTTATTCATTGGAATTCCTATATACTAGCTGTGCTGCGAAATAGGTTGCTTTTATTTCGCTTTCGCGAAAGCGAAACAAGCCTAAGAATCAACAACAAAATTCACCAATAGGGAACCTAGTTGTTCAAATAATGTCTTCATTCCACCCAATTCACACCATTTTTTAACGCCCATTTTCTTATTATCAAATTTTCCAATCAAGGTAGTTTGGAGGATTAAAGACTTTTCTTTTGAGTTGAATCCTTTTAATAGATTCTCAGTGGAATTACTGGAAACAAAAAAGAAAACCTATAAAAAACTAAAAGAGGGTTCTTAACAAAATAAGGAGGTTGCATTGCTTCTGAGCTTGTTGTATAAGCACAGTTGTATGTTGCAAATGCTTAAAATAGTATATAACCCAATAGAAGATATACGAGTTGTTTTTGTAGACAAGCTTGCACAACCATTAATTATTTGAGCTATTAGCGACTGGTAGGAGAGCTGCTTTTTTTAATATTTTTTAATGTAGGAATCCAAATGATACCTATTTCACCACAAATTATGGGTACAAATGAAAAGAAATATTCATTTACGGTCCTGCTGAATGTCGGGTCTTCTATTTGTCCAAATAAAAAGTCCAATGGAATAATCCCACCGATTCTTACAGCGACAAATGAGAGTATACAAATGTAACTTCTAAGCATAAATTGTTGATGTGCTTTAATGTTTCTATTTTTTACACACCACCAAGCCGAAAAAGTAGTAAAGAGCACTAAAGCAGCTAAAATAAAGAGGGAAACTCTACAGGTTACGCAAGAACTTATTAGTGATAGCCGTACAGCCGATAAACCTGTGATAAAAGCCCCAATGATGTAAATTTTTCCTGTTAGTTTGTGGAAGTTTATATATTTATTTCTCATCCATTTAGAGAATTGTATTGGACCAGTTAGTAGCGCCAATGTTCCTCCTATTAAATGAGAACTCACCCAAATGGGGTTGTTACTATAACTGTCACTTCTATATCCAGTAAAATAAGCGCCAACATTTTCAATTAAAAAATAGAGGGATAAGCTTATAACTATTGTCCAGGAAATGATGAATACTAATCGTTCTATTATTTTCATATTCTTATTTTTTAATTTTGGTCGCTTGTAGTTTATAGGTTTATTTGTTGTTATACAAAGTGGTGTCTTGTTTTTCTGATTCTTCTGAAAATTTTTCAGCTAAAAGATCCCATAGATCAGAATAACCATTATCATATCCTAAAGCCCAAATCCCAACACCTCCTAATTTATTCTTTTTTATCCAATCGTATTTAATCGAAAGGGACCTTTTGTCCTCAAAATAGAGCTGACGATAAGCGTTATCACCATCATTTAAAATTAAATAGGAGGAAGCACTTATGGAGTCAAACTTGACTGGAGTTTGCAAGGAGTCTATATAGAATTCTCTAATGTTCTTATAGGGTGGGTGGTCTATAAATTTTGAAATCTTTGCTCCTGGTGTTTCTTTTTCAGTAACCCATTGAGCACCATAATAAGGAAGCCCTACAATTAGTTTATCCAGATGCACCCCTTGATTTTCATAATATTGAATGGAGTTTTTTAAGCCATTACCATATGATGAACTGGTATTAAAAGGGGTCACTGGTCCAGTAGTTTTACTAAAACCCCCGTAATAATCATACCCCATTAAGGTGTAAAAATCTACATGGGGATCTATAGCTTTTATATCAAAAACATCGTTCCAATCATCTGCATAAAGGCATAGAGAGATCATGTAGTCGGGGTTGACTTTCTTTAGTTTTTTTGAAATTTCAACTATAAATTTTGTAAAACTTTTTTTATCTTTTTTAGATACAGCTTCAAAGTCAATATTGATACCATTTGCCGATCTTAAAGCCAATAAATTGGAAAGACTATCTAGGAGTGTTTTTTGAGCTTTAGGGTTGTTGAGAAATACTGTGTTATTGTCTTTTCCAAAATTAGAAACAGAAAGAAATACCTTGCATTGAGATGCCTGGGCACTATCAATCATGGCAGTAGTTTTCCATTGATGTATACTTTTGTAATTTCCAGTTTTTGGTTGGATGTTGTAAGAAAAATAAGAAAGTCCCCATAACATAGAAAAATTGTAATTTTTCCAGGAAGAACCATTGGAATAAATGTGCCACCCAAAAGTGCGTATATCTGAGTGTAGCTTTGCTTTTTTAAAAGCTACTTTTTCTAAAGAAATAGAATTCAGACTATCCCATTGGTGCTCTGTATGGAAATCAAAACCTTCAAACTTTTGTTCGTGTAAATGGCGTTGACTCATCAAGTCGCTGTTGTCTAATTCCTGTTTTTTGTTTTTCTGTTGATCTGTTTTATCATTTTTGCATCCTATTAATAATAGGAATGAAAAAATCATCAGTAAGAATATTTTCATATAGTTTTTTTATAAGCTTAGGTGTAGGAGGTGAACGCTTGGTTCAATTTCTAATTCAGCTTTTACAAACCTAACATAAAATCTGAGAGTCTTCTTAAAAACAGGTTTTTACTAGTCGTTCCTTATGTGCGCTGTTAACGAGTGGGAGGAGAGTGACTTTTTTAATGTAAAAGGCCCAATAGCTAAAGGTGCATGAGAGTATCGTAAGAATGATGCTATTAGAATATTTGAAATGGCTCTTGTATAAATAAGCAATTATCAAGCTATGGCCTATACAGACTTTTGGGAAGGCTGCTTAATTGCTGAACAACTAAAATAAACAGCTAGTTATTACAGCATTCTTTGGAAAGTGTTACAAATTTAAAGGAGTAATCACGGACATATTTTGGGACATAGTATGTTTATTACCCCATATTATCGATAAAACATCATAAAAAAATCGTTAAAAATGAATGTAAAAAAATATAAAACATAAATGTAAAGGCTTCATTTGGTGTGTTATGAATGCTCAATACGTGACAAGCGTAATTTTACAGATCTGTACATTAAAATTAAATTATTAATGTTTTATTAATTATTTGTGATTACAATAATTATAAAAGTTTTTTTATGAAATATGTATAAGATAACATCAAAAAGCATAATTTATTCATTCGAATAGCACGAGCTGATTACTTGAATTGCGGTTTAAAACTTATATTCTTTCACGCCATACAATCATTCTATTTCTTTTGAAATAGAATTTTTTAATCAAGTCATATTCAGCTTGGAATCAAGTTACAACCACTATTGAGACGTTATATTTTACTTTAAACACCAATACAGTGTTGTAGCCAATTAGAATGAACAGACGAAAATTCATAAAACGCACATTTTTGGGAACAGTCGGAATTGGATTTCTGACTGGACTTTATACTCGGCAAATTGAGCCTTTTTGGTTGGAATTTGTGAAACGTAAAATGCCAATTGCTAATCTACCAGATAATCTGATTGGAAAAAGACTTATGCATATTAATGATATACATATAGGAAATAGATTTGACTATAATTATATAATTGATTCATTTAGGAAAGCACAAAAATTCAACCCTGATTTTGTTGTTTACACGTGAGATTATGTAAACTATGAAAGCGAAAAGCAATTTGAACAATTAGATGAAGTACTGAAATACACTGTTAAAGGAAAAATTGGAACTGTTGGAATACTTGGTAATCACGATTATGGGGAAAATTGGGCTGAACAAAATGTAGCGGATAAAATTTCGGAGCAATTGACAAATGCAGGAATTGAAGTACTTAAAAATGACCAAGTTAATATTTCGGGTATGAATATAATTGGATTTGATGATTATTGGGCATTGAATTTTGCACCTGAAAAGGTGATGAACAACTATGACCAAAATAAAGCTAATTTGCTGTTATGTCACAACCCTGATGTTTGTGATCTAGACGTTTGGAATGGATATAAAGGTTGGACTCTATTTGGACATACACATGAAGGCCTATGCAAACCACCATTTTTAAATGTACCAATGTTACTTGTTAAAAATACGAGATATTCACAAGGAGAAATTGATTTGAATGACGGCAGAACCTTATATGTTAATCGAGCAGTTGGACATTTGTGGCAAGTTAGATTTAACGTCAGACCTGAAATCACAATTTTTGAACTTGAAAAAGCATAAAAATAACTGACTACAACAATGGCTATAATTAATACGGGGTTTGGTGCTTAATCCAAAGTGCAGAGCTTTTAACCAAGTCCGCCAAATCTTTTGATTTGGCTTTAAAAATGAAAAGTAAAACAGAACAAAAAGTTTTGGCTAAGTACTTATTCGGAAATTAATTACTTTTAATTCCCGTACTAACCATAGCCGAGACGCGTTTTACCCCATTTTGGACTGTCCTGAATAAAGGCTATATAATATGTGCAAAAATGACAGAGTGATTAGGCGTTACAGCGAACCTTTTCAATCCTAGGCTTAAAGAACGGAACTGAATATTCAAACATATACTTATGGAGCGAAACTCTTAAGCAATGATGTATTACCGTTCTTGCTCATTCTCCTTTTTATTCAACTCAGTAAAAGTTAAATATTAATATACTTTCGGTGTGTAAGTTAAGATGACGTCAAATTTTCTATCGAAAACCACTCATATTAACATGTTTAGGAACTAACCGAGATCAAATTCAGTAAAATCCTCTGAAAATCAAAAAATCGAGTCATTTACTTATTATCAAAAGAGAAATTAAAACATTTTTTTTTAGATGTAAGAACAGCTTCATCGAAAGATAATTGTTTCTCACCTCTTGGTTTAATCCATTGAGCGAAAACGGAAACTATTTTAAAACAATTAAAAGTAGCTTTATATATTATTAATAAAGAATATTATGAAAACAAAATTTAAATTACTCGTATAATCTTTTTATTGATTTTAGTATCAAGTTGTGAGAAAGAGACGGACATAGGCATAGATAACGAATTAACCAATGATGTTCTTGAAAAAGCTTAGGTTCAAGAGGTCGTCGCTGGGTTCAATTTCTAATCCGGCTGTTACCAACTTAACATAAAATCTGAGAGTCTTCTTAACAACATGTTTTTACTAGTCGTTCCTTATGTGCGCTGTTAACGAGTGGGAGGAGAGTGACTTTTTTTAGTGTAAGAGTTCCAATAGCTAAAGGTGCAGAAGAGAATCGTAAGAATGATGCTTTTAGTAAGCCTCGTATGGATCTGGTGCATATAAGCAATTACCATTCTATGGCTTATATAGACTTTTGGCAAGACTGCTTTCTTGTTGAACAACATAAAAACAGCTAGTTATTACAGCATTCTTTTGAATGTGTTACAAAATTAACGGAGTAATCATTGATATATTTTGGGCCATAGTACGTTCATTATTCCGTTTTATCGATAAAAAGCTATAAAAAAACGTTAAAGTGAAATAAAAAAAACCTTTATCATATGTGTAAACCGTTGATTTGATGGAGCATGAATGCTCAATAAGTAACAAAATTATATTTGATATATTTATAGATTAAAGAAAATTCGTTAATGTTTTATTAATTAATTGTTTATTCAATATTAATAAAAGTTTATTTTTACCAAACATGTTTAAGAGTACATTAAAAATCATAATTTATTCATTCGAATAGCACGAGCTGATTACTTGAGTTACGGTTTAAACTTATATTCTTTCACGCCATACAATTAATCTATTTCTTTTGAAATAGTACTTTTTTAGTCAAGTCATATTCGGCTTGAAATCTGGTTACAGCGACTATTGAGGCGTTATTTTTTATTTTAAACACCAATACAGTGTTAACCCTGTTAAAAAAAAACTCATGAAAATCAATTTAAAAAGTTTTTTACTTTCGTTTATTTTATTGACATCGATCACTATAAGTGCCCAAGTGGGTGTTGGTACTTCACAACCTGATTCCTCTTCTATTTTGGATATTTATTCTGAGAGTAAAGGATTTCTAATGCCTCGATTATCAACAGCACAAAGAGATGCTATGGTACTTCCGGCAACTGGCTTAATGATTTATAATTCTACATTGAATGATGGTCAATTAAATATAGGAACACCAGCTGACCCAAAATGGGCAGGTATAAAAGAGCCAGAGAAGACTCCGGTTGATACTGTTACAGAGAGTGCAGATACAAGTACCTCATCTACCTCTGAATTACTAGTGGAAGGAATGACTTTGTCACCTCTCGAAGGAAGTTATATAGTTTTATTTAATGCTCAGATGTCTAACAATGTAACATTTAGTTCAACTCAAGGTGTTAGTGATTTAACAAATGTATTTGACGAATTAATGGCAAGCCCGGGCGCTGTCTCTCATGCGCTAACTTTCGGTAACGGAGAGGTTTTGGCACCAGGAGTCTATGATGTTGCCGGAGCAGCATCCATCGCAGGAATACTTATTATGGATGGGGGTGGAGACCCAAATTCGATTTTTATAATCAGAGCTTCTGGTGCATTTACTACTGTAGCAGGAGCCACTGTAGTGTTGACAGGAAATGCGCAATCCGAAAATATATTCTGGGTGTCTGATGCAGCCATGTCCACTGCGGCTAACACAACAATGAAAGGTACTATGCTTGGCGGCGGAAATGGTGCTGGTGCAGTATCATTAGGCATAAATTCGAACCTTGAAGGAAGGATGTTTACAAAGTTAGGAGCAGTAAGCCTAGCTGCAGGTGTAAATCTTACCACTCTAACAGGAAATGCTCCTGTAAATTTAGGAGTCCTTTCCACATTTGCGATGTGGAGCTCTTCAGGGGCGGTTTCTGATGTAGCAACTGCTACTACCATAGGAGATGTAGGCACTGCATCTGCAGCTTTAACCATGGTAGGCATACATACTGGTCAAGAATATCCAGCGGGTACAACTAGTAGCGCTGGGATTACAACTTACAGCGTTTATCAAAATGGAGTGGAAGTTGCAAGCTCTAGCAGAACGATCAACTTACAGAGCGCCGTATTATCTCTTCAAGCTAAGGTTAATGTAACAACAGGAGATTCCGTTGAGATATGGTGGAAAGTTAATGGGGGGGAATCAACAATTAACAATAGAACCTTATCATTGATTTGTTCTCAATAGATAAGGGCTAATACAGCAATGGTATCAACACGTTCTCATTTTACAACCCATTAAATGTAGATATGATTCAGAAATAACAAAAAAAAACGGCTTCAATTGGAAGCCGTTTTTTTTGTTGAGTTCCACTTGCCAAATTCAATTTCTTTACCATTTACTTGTTCAAAAAAATCTCCATTATCATAAACCAAATTCCCATTGACAAATGTTTGTTCGATTGCTGACTGAAATGTAGTGCCCTCCAATGGCGACCAAGCGCATTTGTACAGTAAGTTGCTTTTTGATACTGTCCATTGACTGTTCAAATCCACCAAAGTTAAGTCTGCATAATAGCCTTCTCTAATAAAGCCTCTGTTGGTCATACTGTAGAGAATTGCTGGGTTATGACACATTTTTTCTACTATTTTCTCTAAAGAAATTAGACCTTGTTTATAAAACTCTAACATACAATTGAGCGAGTGCTGGACCATTGGTGCTCCTGACATCGATTCAAAGTACGATTGTTCCTTCTCCTTGAGCGTATGAGGTGCGTGATCTGTAGTGATAATATCTATTCTATCATCCAGTAGCGCTTTTAATAAACCTGCTTTGTCTTGTTCTGTTTTTATGGCTGGATTCCACTTTATGAGCATTCCTAATCGGTCATAGTCTTTATCTGAAAACCATAGATGATGTACCGAAACTTCTGTGGTGATTTTTTTCTCTTCTAGCGGAATGTTATTTTGAAACAATTCTGTTTCAGCCTCTGTTGTTAAGTGAAGAATATGTAGTCGAGCATCGTGCTTTTTGGCTAATTCAATCGCTCGTTTTGTCGCTTCATAACAGCCTTTGGTACTTCTTATGATTGGATGAAATTTTGCGGGAATATGATCACCGTATTTTTCTCGAAAAGCCTTTTCGTTTGCTTCTACAATTTCTTCTTTCTCTGAATGAATTGCGATAATTGATTTGCAATTGGCAAACAACTTTTCCATTTTTGCTGGACTATCAGCCAGTAGATTTCCTTTTTTGGTAAAATATAGGCCATCATCAGAAACACCAATAAATTGGCTTGTATCCATTTTAATTACTTCATCAATATTATCTCCGTTTACACCAAGGAAGAAAGAATAGTTTGCTAAAGATTTTTTGGAAGCAATCTCATATTTTTCTCGTAAGTCCTCAACGGTCAAAATATTAGGAACTGTATTTGGCATATCAATAAAAGAAGTCACTCCACCTGCTATAGCAGCTTTGCTTTCGGTATATAAATCACCTTTGTGTGTAAGGCCAGGGTCTCTAAAATGGACTTGTCCGTCAATAATTCCTGGGAATAGGTGTTTGCCTGTGCCGTCAATCACTTTATAATCCGGTTTGATCTCGATGTTTCCGATTTGCTGAATAAGTTCGTTTGATAGTAGCACATCGGCAACAAATGATTTTCCTTCATTTACAATTGTGGAATTCTTAATTAAAATTTCTTGTTTCATTGTTCTTTTTTCTATTACTGATGTTCTATCGTTGACACTAAGGGAAGGTGCAGGAGGCCTTGGGCATTTTTGGGTGCTTAACTGTCAAACCGTTTAAAACTTCATTTAATGTAAGGCACTTTAAATTTATATTAGTCGCCCAATGAGCTATACACTTTGTTAGCGGTAGTGTTTTTATTTTTTCAAAGGTTCCCAGACCGTTAAGGTCTCAACCGTCTGATGAAACAATACAAGGACCATCTAAACTATTTGTTCCATTAATGCAGTGAGGTGCACCTGAACTGTTGAAGGTGAAATGATAACCAGAAAAATCACTTGTCTCGCCAATAGCAGTATCTATATATTTTGTTATACGCCTAGTTCCAGGGGAGTGCCATTTTAGATCGTTTCTTGTTGCATATTGCTCTGATGATCATTAGCGTCATCAGTACTGCAAGCTGTGATTGAAAAACAAATCAATAAGGTGAACAAAAGGAAATAAATCAATTTTCACAACAGTTTTTTAATAGATGTGTGTTTAATTCCCTTCACTTAAAGTAAAGCTTCCGTCTCCGTTAAAATTGGAAACATTAATAGTTACCGTCCACATTCCTGTTGCTCCAGATGATGTTACTCCAGAAAAACTGTCTGGTTCAACACTAGCATTTATTAATCTATCTAAAACAGTAGTGCCTTGTGAATCTTTAACGATCATTTGGAAAAGACCAGAAGTTGAAGCTGTAATATCGGCATTGTAGTCTGCTGTTGTTAGGTCGTTTTGCCAATTGAAGGTTTCGGATGTAGTACCTCCGTTACCGGTAAAATCTCCTCCAATATCTCCATCGATACCTTCAGTTAAAGTCACATTTGCAGTCAAATCGTCATCATTATTACAACTTGAAAAGAGGGCAGTGGTTATGATGATTGATAAAATAAAAATTGGAAGTTTAAAGTTTTTCATAAAACATATATTTTCAACGCAAAGTCAGAAAATATTTGCATTAATTTTTATTTATATGTTTTATACTATGTATTAGTAAAGTTTATGTTTTAAACAAAAACATCGATTAGTTGCTTTTTTAGGATAGTACCGATAACCTGTTTAGTTGGGGTTAAAAACTAGTTATAGTTTTCGCTAGTGCTAAAGTGGATTGAATCAGGTGGATTTACGTTTTAAAGATTTAATAGCAATTAATAATACCTGCAGCTATTTTTTATATAAATCAGTTTTATGAATAGATATAAATGAATTTTTGGAATTGATACAAGTAAAGAGGTCTTTGATGTGAAGGATAGTTGCACAGCTTATCATCAGTACAAAAACCAGACACCTTGTTTACTCGTTTTCGCGAAAGCGAGTCACAAAAAAAAATAACAGAGCTCACCAAGACCAATTAAAAGGGGGTATATCAAAACAACCTAGCTGAACATTGTTAAAGTTAGACTCACCTGCTATAGCCCTGTCTCTTATGAGCGCAGCGAGAGGAAGACATAACTAAGGATCATCATCATGAATTCTTTAGAAATAAAACAGGCTATTAAAGAATTGAAAAAGGGGTTTTCATAGCATAGCTTGTCAAGAGCAGTCCTTTTTTCTGATTATTAGAAGCTTCTCAGTGATTGGATAAATCAATGAGCTGATTCTTCCAAAAAGCGTTTTTAGGCAAGGCTGCTTCGAAGGTTATGAATTCTTTAGAATCAGAGACTTGAACCGTTAATTTCCATGCGTGTAGGCAAATAGATAGCGGGAAGTATTCTTGATCTGAGCCATATTTTTCATCTCCAATAATAGGGAGCCCTATATGTGCTAATTGGGCTCTTATTTGATGGAATCGACCCGTTTTGGGTTGTATTTCTATAAGATAACCAACATCATTTTTACCTATAACTCTATAGGAAAGATTACATTCCATAGCCTCTTTTGATTTGGACTGGACGATTTCGGCTCTTTTTTCTAGGTTGTTTTTTACAAGAAAATTAATAAGAGTTTCTTTGTTTTTGAGTGGCTTGTTTTTAACGATTGCCAAATAAGTTTTTTGAACTTTACGGCTGCTAAATAGATCATTAAACTCTACAAGAATGCTTTTTTTCTTGGCAAAAATCAATACGCCACTGGTCACACGATCTAATCTATGTATAACCCCAACATAAGGCTTTGGTTTCCTTTTTAATAGGTGTTCGAGCACTTGAGTTTCTACAGTGCAATCTTCGAAAGGACTTTTTTCACTTATCAGCCCAGCCATTTTGTTGACGACTATATAATCCTTGTTTTCATTTATTATTTCTAAGTTGGGCATGAGCACTTTTCTTTTTTAAATTTCAAAACAGCATTCATAGGTTCCATTTATAAGCAATGACAACTAACCTGTTGGTATATGATTTTGTTGCGTGTTTAAGCACCTAATTTAGCGAATACAAACTTAATCGAATATCCGCCTGGATTTTTAGAAGTAGGAGGGAACTAGTAATTAGTTGTACATGTCTTAAGTTTGATTTTCATTTAATTAGGATATCAACTAGAAAGAACAAAAGAGAGATTAAGCTGAGTATACGGGTAAAGCCTGGACTAATTCCACCTCTCTCTTACGCTCCGAAACAGGTTCAATTCTGTAAGACTGATAGTTCTGCTTTTCTCGCTTTCGCGAAAGCGATACCAAAAAAAATCTCTGGAAACCAACAAGTGAATCTATGCGCCTAGAATAATAAGGTCTTTAAATGATGAATAAAAGAGGGATATTTCAACCTTAATTCTTTGTGGCCAGTAGGGGTTGTTTATTCAACAGTTATTTCTTGTTCCAATGTAATAAACTCAAAAGCTAAATCAGATAAACTTTTTCCATTTACAGTTGCTCCCCAAGCGCTATGTCCAAAGCCCTGTAGCGGGTAAAATTCATAATTCACTCCAGTTGCTTGATACTTACTTTCAAGTGTTTCTGCAGCACTAAAATCGACCACATTATCATTTGTGCCGTGCGCAATAAGGATTGGTGCATCATTGGAGTCAAATCTTTGTATTCCAGATATAAGCTCTAAATACTGAATATGTGCATCCCCACCCCAAAAATCAATTATAGTTTGAACTTTTACAGGTTGAACTATATTAGTTGTTGATAAGGTAGGGTCATCAGTTATGGATATCTCATTTGTATAATCGGCAGCATCTGATACACCTAATGAAACACTTAAAAACGCACCAGCAGAACCGCCACCTACTGTGATAAAATCGGTATCTATATTGTAATTTTCTGAGTGAGCATACAACCAACGAACAGCTGCTTTTACATCTCTGTTGGCAGGATAGACTTTCAAAACATCATCATTTGAGGTACTTAGTTTCCAAGATGCTGGAACTGTTCCCTTATCGTTTTTAAGGCGATAATCTAAAGAAAACACTACCCATCCTCTTGAGGCAAAGTAATTTGCCATAGCAACCATATTAGGATCTGTACGCGAGCCAAAGTCCAAACCTCCTCCGTGAATTAAAACGAAAGCAGGTCTCTTTAATAACGAGTTTTCTGGGATATAAGCATCCAGTTTTAAAGGAATTACAGTAGTAGTAGAGCTATTCCAATCATCGTGTTTTAGTGCTTCGGCATATGTAATGTTTTCGACTAAATTAATATTATAAGTTGAATCAACTTTTACAATGACTTTTTCTTCATGATTAGTTGGAGGAGTTATTGATTCGTCATTTTTGTCACAAGCTGTAAGTAAAAACACAAATCCTAAAACCGTTAAGCTTATTCTCATTATTTCGTAATTTATATTTTGTTGGACCTTATTCTTCATGAAAGGTTTAATCAATTACTGGCAAGGTGTTTTCTATAGGAGTTGTTTTAATGGCTTATACATTTTGTTGTAGATCGTTCCTCAATTAATCATCTATAGATTGTCCTACCAATATTGGAAATTTCCAACCCGTTTGATCTGAATTGATATTTTGTGTTTGCTTTAAAATGATACCTATAATCTGTTCTTTTGGATCTGCAAAATACTGTGTATTAAAATAGCCACCCCAACTAAAAGAACCAACACTACCGCTACCACCAGAATCTTCTCCCTTTTGATTTTGAATCATAAAAGCCAATCCATAGTGGGCTCCAGCATCTTCACCCCATAGATCACTTATATGATTGGCCATGATAATATCAACGGTAGTTCGGCTTAATAATCGCACACCATTTAATTCCCCTTTATTAAGATACATTTGTAAAAACTTGGCGTAATCAAGAGCTGTACTGCTCAGGCCAGCACCTCCAGAAAAAAATTGCTTTTCTCCCTTAATCGGATATTGAGGGTCGTAAAAAGTAATAGGGTAGTTGATCCATTGATCCTCTTTTTTTGTTTGAATAGACACTAATCTATCGGCTTTAGATTGAGGTAAATAAAACCACGTATCATTCATTTCTAATGGGTCAAAAATGTGTTTGCGCAGGAAAACATCTAAAGGCACCCCAGATACAATTTCGATAAGATACCCAAGTACATCATAACTTTCTGAGTATGTAAAGGCATCGCCAGGATTGTGATGTAGCGGTAGCTTTGCCAGTTCTTTTATGTTATCGCCAATGGTGATTTTCTCTGTTGTAAATAAATCTACGATTCCCGCTTCGTTATAAATTTTTTTAATTCGTTCGTCACCATCAATCATCCCATAACCTATACCAGATGTGTGAGTTAATAAATGTCGAATGGTGATTTCGTTTTTTGCTGGAGTTGTTAAATACGTACCATCAGACAATAGGGAATCAAGTATTCTAGGCTTTTTGAATTCTGGGATGTATTTAGAAATGGGGTCATCAAGTCTAAATTTACCTTCTTCCCATAGCATCATAACGGCCGTTGCAGTAATGGCTTTTGATTGTGAAGCCACACGAAAGATGTCATCTTTATGAAGCTTCTTTTTAGTAGTAGCGTTTGATGTTCCAAAGGCTTTGTGATAGACTATTTTGCCATTTCTAGAAACTAGAGCAACTACTCCGGGAAGATGTCCTTCCTGAATAGCTTCTAAACACATGGAATCAATTCTAGCTAACCTTTCGCTCGAAAGGCCTACGTCTGAAGCTTTTCCTTCAAGAAGGCTTGGTGATTGTTGGTTCGATATTGTTTGCGCTTGTGTTAAAATGCAAGTCAACACTAGGAACAAAAACAGAAAGTTTTTGATTGTTTTCATAAGGTTTTATTAAATGATCTAAGGCAGGTATCAGTTCTGATTTCGTTGTGGAATCATTCACAGAATTCTTTGCGCTGAAGCTGAAAGATAGGAAAACTGCGATTGAATGATAGCCGTTGTTGGTATTAGTTATTTATTTATTATCCTTCTCTATACCCAATGAAGTTCAGGATGATTTGAGATGCATAAGAATAGATAAAATCGGTTGCCAGAGTGTTTTTTCGGGATTAAAAGCATCGAGCGCGCACCTACTGGTAAACAGAATAGCGATAAGAGTTACCACTCCAACCGCTATTACTTATAAACTTCTTAAAGTTTGCATTTTAATAAAAAGATTAATTTAAGACAATAAATCAGACAGAACAAAAGAGAGATTAAGCTTAATATAAACGGTGAGGCCTGGACTATAAAAACATTGATAGCCACCTCTCTTTTATGATCTCAAACAGGTTCAATTCTGTGAGACTGTTAGTTCTGGTTTTCTCGCTTTCGCGAAAGCGATACCAAAAAACTCACTGGAAACCGACAAATGAATCTATGCGCCTAGAATAATATGGTCTTTAATTAATGAATAAAAGAGTGGTGTTGCAATCTTAGTTCTTTGTGGTACTCCGTTATTTTACAAATTCTTCTTTTTTTAAATCAGTATCAAATCTGATAGCAGACCACTCAACTATAACCCAAGGTGCATCAGTGACTTCAGCTTCCCAAGTGGATTTTTTGTACTTGCGTTTACTAGGTATTAAAAAACCATCTACTTCTTCATAATCCATTTGCATGAGTAGCGGTTCTTCAATAACGCCAAAATCTGCTACAGTAAATAAAAATTGATCTACTATTCCTGTTTCTTTATTGATGTATAGTTGATAAATGTCCGTAGGTTTATCATTTTTAGATTCGAAAGAAACTTTTACCACATCAAAGTTTTTGTTACCCATTTCTTTTTTGCCCAAATATTCATACTTCAAACCTGGATCTAATAATTTTTGAAACATAGTAAACCAATAAAAGTTGGTAGGTCTGTTAAACATGACTCTTTTTAAGGCTGTAGTGTCATTAACTATAGCTCCATTTAATTTTAACCAATAAGACTCGCCATCATATCCTTGTTCTATAGTTCCTTGTAATTGAGGTAAAGTACGCTGATGTTGTTTGTATTCTCCATAAGATAATTCTCCATCAAAAATGTATTTTTCTATTGAGATATCAGCCTGACCATTTGGGGTGGTGTAAGTATAGGTGTATACCACATCTTTTTTAGACCTTAGTTTTTGATAATCACCTACCTTTTCTACCATATTATAAACTAATTCATGTCCTTCATTTTGAAAATTGATGGTATTTTTTTTATGAACAGTTACCTTTTTGACTTCCTTATTTGAACTGTTTTTGCAACTTACTATGAGGAACAAAAAGCTGAATAGTATGGTAAATGGTTTTAAATTCATTTTATAAATTTAAGTTGTGATTGTAGATTTGAAGTGCTTTCCTGCATTATTACACGTTTATCTGCAGGAATAAAATTAGCACTGTTATTTACTCTTACTGATGATTAGTCAGAAAGATTCATTTTTCCGTGTTTTTGATTAGGGCTCTTCATCGTTTTAGGCATTTTGTGGCTTCCATGCAAATTTTTGAAATGCTTCGTCCACAGGCGTATTAGCTATATGATTGGTATAGTTACTGATCACTTTTTGAGATAGACCTAAAATGATGTCCAAGACTTGTCTTTCTCCATAACCTTTTTCATAGAATGCGGTTAAATCTTCTTGTGTTACATGCCCGCGATTACGTGTCACCTTTAGAGTAAAATCGTGTAATATTTGTAGTTTTTCAGTTGGCATAGGGGTGCTATTTCTTAAAGCTTCCGTTAATTCAGGATCCACCTTCATCATATGAGCTATCCCTGTATGGGCGGGTACACAGTAATGACATTCGTGCTCTACATTAATGGTTTGCCATACTACTGTAAGCTCTTCGGGATCAAAGGACGAATTTTCAAATAGGCCATGTAATGTTTTGTAAGCCTCTAATGCTCCAGGCGAGGTCGCTAAAACAGCATGCAAACCTGGTAGCATTCCAAATGCTTTTACAGATTGATCGAGTTGTGCTTTGCTTTCTTCTGGTACTGATTCAATGGTGTGAACTTTTAACTTTGTCATAATTTATTGTTTTATCTATTAGTAATAATTAACTAAACAATCGTTTAGTTATATTGTAAAAAAAAGTTTTACAGATTTTCAAATGTTATTTCAATATAGTCTTCTATTTCCTTTGTGCTATTGACTTTTGATGCGGCAGCCAAACCGTGCTTTGCTAATAGTAAGTAATTAGCTTGCTTTAAAACAGTTTCTTCATCCTTATTGGTATCCATTTTTAGTTTATCAATGATCAATTCTTTTAGACCGGTCATGAACAAATTCATTTGATCATTAATCATTTCATCATTTCTTTCTGAAAACTCATTATAAGTATTGGTAAGCAAACAGCCTTTTTCATTTCCGTTTTCACTACAAATAGTGACTGAATTATAGAAAAAGTCTTTAATATCTTGAAGGCCATTATTCGAATTTTTAAATTCTTCGAAAATTGAATTTACTTTTCTTTTGTAGCTTTTTAAACATTCTAGAAATAGACCATGTTTGTTTCCAAAACTAGAGTATATGGAAAACTTATTAATGCCCATTTCTTTTTCAAGCATTTGCATGGATGTATTTTTGTAGCCATTACGCCAAAACAAATGCATTGCCTTGTTTATAACTTCCTCTTCTGAATATTGTTTTGTTCTAGCCATTATTTGTAACAATTAAACAAATCTAACCAATCGTTTTGAAATAAAAAAAAACTTTTTAAATATATTTATGCTTTGTTGAACAAAAGTTCTGGTTATGTTGCTTTGGTCTAATTGAGTAAACCCTTATTGTATATGGTTTGTTGTGTATCTTATGGACCTAATGTATTCTAAAAATAGAATTATGATAATAAAAAATAGGTACTCCATACTAAGTATGTTATCTCCATTTATAGGAATAATGCTCATCTATATAGGTGTTGCGGATAATTATTTTATGGGGCCTATATCCCTTTTAATTGGTGTTATTCTTGGGTTTTCTTTCGCTTTGGTGTCTCTGTATAAAAAAGAGAAAAAGGCACTATCATTTATTGCTATTGTTATTAATATGTTGATAATTGTGTTCGGCCCGGATCGGTTTTTTTAAAGTTTTATCATTGTCTAATTTCGGATAAAATTTATAATAGAAATGATTCTTTTTACGGTCCACTATTTCCATCGCTTATATAAATGTCACTGGTATTGTGTAAACATTTTCAAGGACAAGTCAAATTTGGCGCTAACTGTTTTTATAAGGTTGGGCGCGTGGTATAATCACGCCTTTTAGCAAATGCAAACCGAATAGAAAACCTTTAATTATTTAAGTAAATAAATAATAAACAAGCAGTTAATTATAAAGGGTGTTGGTAAATGTTGCTATTTTTGTTTTTCCAATTCAAAGTTCAAAATAACTCCTGGCATTCCTTCAACAGTGGCAGTACAGATGGCTTTTTGCCCTTCTATTTTTAGTATTTCAACGTTGACTTTTTTTCCTTTCACATCTGGAGTGCCATTTAAATAATTCAATTCAAAATGGCATTCTGACTTCCACTCAATTGTAGCTTCCAAAGTTTCATAACCATCAGCTGTTTCTTTTTGACTCTTTTCAGATCGGTTTACAATTGTGGTGGGCATTTTATAGTTGGTAGACTCTCCTATAAATGTGCCTATTTTAAAATCAACACATGATAAATTTTGGGATTTTACACAACTCGAAATCAATACAAACGCAAAAAGGAATAGTACTCTCATATTTTCTGTTTAGTTTATTTTGCAACGACTGTTAACGCTTGGCATAAATACAGTAGCTGATTCAAATGCACTCTCATTTAAGATAGCAAGATACTTAATTGAACACAGAACGATTTGAGTTTACACCCAAATTGCTTTTGGGTTTAGTATCCATATAAAAGAAGCCTGTAGCGTATCTTTAATATCCATATAAACAACTGTATTAAGAGAGGAAGATGTGCCTACGATTTAAGTTTCCTGTAGCCTTATTTCATTAAAAGCTATAATGCTAAAAGCCTCCCTGTTTGACCAGAAAGGCTATTGTTTTAAAATCGCCTTTATTTTGTTTATTTGAATCTTGTAATTAGTTTTCTCGTAAAACTCCTATGAAGGGTTTCTTCTGATATTTCCTTATAAAATAAAGAGTAAGCAGTTTTTTCAATGTCGTTTTTTGTGTCAAATTCATAAGCTTGTGATAAATCAGCATAGGTTTTAAAAAACCAGACATTGTCACCGTCTGAACCGTGAACAATATCGCCCATGCCCATATAACCATCTAGTGAAATTGTTTTCAGCAGTTTTTTAAAAGCATTTGTAAAATTAGTTGCTTCTTTAACTGTATAAGTCCATGACTGAAATATGGTGGGCTCTGGCAAACCGTCTTTTATATTTCTATAGAATGTATTGATACCAGCAATAGCGTGTTCGCTCTCAACATTTTTAAACAATTCGGCAGAATATAAATCCAAATCAGGACCCGACAAAGATTCTTTAAATTCAGCTAATGATGTTGACGATTAAGACGAGAAGCTTATTAAGTGAGTTGCCTTTTCATTAGAGCCTTTATATATCAAAGGAGAAAACTCAGTATCTATGTCCTTAGGAATTTTTATATTTGAGTAGTAATCATTTAGTAAAGAAGTGAATTTCACTGTGTTTTCAGATTTAACTTTATTAAACACATCATACCAGTAACTGTTTTGGGCAAACCCAATAGAACTGATAAATAAAGTAAAAACAAATAATATATTTTTCATATTTTATAAATTTAGCGATATTGTTTTTGTGGTTTTATCTTCTGGAAAAAATTCTAAATTTCGTTCCAAGGCCTTTATAGCATCTTGTTATTGCAAGCCTTCTTTTAGCGCCTTACTCAAACGCATTACATGATACTTTAATCGTATATTTTTGGTTAGTTTCAACTATGGTGTGTTTTTTTCTAATGTTGTTAATGCCATTTTTGCGCACATCCATCGTGTTTGTATATGATTAGTGCCGCGTTTAAGTACCCAATTAGCAAATAATTATCGAATTTTAGTTAAACTTTAAGCCTTGATGTTTTCTACCCCACTTTTATAAATTATGTATTCATTGTGTCTTACAAATAGCTCAGCCACCACTTGTCTTTATTATTGGCTTTATAAATCATATATTTTTTACTTAATGGATAGAGTAGTAGCACAACTCCTACCCAAACTAGATAAACCATAGGAAGAGAGTAACCATAATCACTTAAGCCTTCATCGTTACCCGTTAAAATCATATGGTGCCAATCGCCGCCAATAATTAATAGAATTAGAATTGCCAATAGGTGTAGTATCAAAATATGCAGAAAATAATAAAACAATGGCACGCGACCAAAGACCAAAAAGAAATTAGTCACTTTGTTCTTAGTGTTTTCAAAAAGATATAAAAATAACATTGCAGGTCCCATGGTGATGCAGACATATAACAATGATGGTGGATACTTGGTGACCTTAAAAAAGGATAAAATTGTTTTTGTTGTCGTATTTTGAGTGCTCCACGGATGTAAATCACCATAAAAATTTATATACCTTAAAATAAAAAAGAGGGCTACTAAACCAATACCTAAACTCAAAAGCCATTTTCTTCTCAGACTTACCTCATATCCTTTTTGATAGAAGGTGCCAAATAAATAACCCAAAGCCATCAAACCAATCCAAGGAATTATTGGATAGTTGAATAAAATTAAATGATCTGGAATCCTTATAGACTCTTTTTGCTTGAGAATGTACCAGAGAATACTCTGAAAACTTTCACCTTTCATTTGAATATTATCTAACAAATTATGCCCAACAATTAATAATATTCCAACGGCTAAAAGAATCTTTTTTTGCAAAAAGATTAAAAAAGACAAGCATATCATACTACAACCAATAGCCCAAATAACTTGAAGGTTTATAAGGGTATAATTAAAATCGAAAAACCATATAAAATTATTGACTACGAGTTCTAGAAAAACCAACCATATTCCTCGCGTGAAAAGGAATTTAAATAATTCAGGTTTTGATTTTTTACTACCATATAAAAAGGCTGAAGTTCCTGCTAAGAACACAAATACTGGCGCACAATAATGAGTGATAAATCGTGTAAAAAACAGAAAAGGTGTTGTGTCTTCCAAATTGGTTGGATCACTAAGAAATGCGTTGTAATAAAAATAACCTCGAGCATGGTCTAATGCCATAAGTACCATGACAACCCCTCTTAAAATGTCAATAGATTCTATTCGGTTAGTTTTAATTGGCATTTTAGCTTTGTTTAAGTTCGTAATTGTTAGGAGTCATCCGCTCTTTTTTAAGGTGAGATAAAATCTAAATTCCGGGCGAATATAGTTACTTATTACGATGTAATAGTATTTCACTTTTACTTTTACCCATTTTCTCCAAAGCACTTGGGTTGATAGGATACTAGAATTAATTGGTAGTTTACTTTTTAAACTATAAGATATCTTAATTTAAAAAACGAAACATTCCAAAATCAGATAAAATAGGTTATGGTGTTATTTGTATTGTTTTACAATTATTTTTCTGCAACGAGTGATCAATTTTAGTAAATAATATGGGGGCGTTTCTTTAAAACAACAGATATAAGACTAAAGGAAGTTTATTTTTTAAGACAACTACCGAGGTGTTTGTCTTTGATTTCGTTGCTTATTCTAGCTTTTAATTTGGAAAACATAAACCGAATAGAAAATCTTAATGGACTTTCTATTTGGCGAGAACCATATAATTACCTGCAAAAGGGACTTGCATAAGTATTTTTTAATTCTAGGATAAATCTTTTTAATTTAGCATGTGCTCTGCTATTTTTTACATCCATCTTATTTATTGGATCAGTTAGTTCGAATGCGCAACTACAATCTGTAATTTTTGTACCCACCAATTCCATTCGCTTTTTCCTCTTTCTGTTCCTGATCGGTAACCAAGAGCTTTATTCCACAACAACATTTTTGCTCCGGTAAAAACTGCAAGGTCAACCATTCTTAGCCAAGTTTCTTCTTCAATGGGTTGATTTAAATGAGATTCCAGAAATGTACGGTATAATAAAATTACATCTTCTTTAGTTCGGGCTAACCTTGTTGAGTTTATAGCAATATACCATCCCAGATCAATACTACAGGGACCTTGACCTGCAAATGCCCAGTCGAAAGCCGCTATTCTGCTATTGGGCATTAGCGCCATGTTGGAAAGCTTGGTGTCTCCATGCAAAAAAGTAGTGGGAAGGTCTTCCCACCTTTTTATTATTTTTTCACCAGGTTGCAAAAACATTGATTTAATTTCTTCGGGTAGTAAATCAAAAGCTAATTCCCAACCCTGATTCATGCTATCCAATATGTTTTGAGGTGGCGGTGCAAATGAATCCGTAAGATGTTCCCCAGGACCCAAAGCATCAAAATACTGCTCAGGGGTTTTTAGCCAATCTATTTTTTTTATTTCTGTTGATTCCCAAAAACTTGCATGAAGCGATGCTAGTGTATTTAGAATAATCGCCTCCGTTTGCAGATCTATAGGTTCTTTGACATCGGGCAATAAATATGCAGATAGATCATTCATCAGCATTGCAATTTGTCCTTTTTCCGTTTTTAGGAACAATTTCATTGTCTTTAAAAGCTTCCGTTTGGTTAAGGTCAAACACTTTCTTGTTAAAAATTTTGGCTTTTTCTTTTTGGTTTCTATTGAGCAATATATAGAAATCCAAGCCTTTTTTTTCTTCTTTTTCGAAAGTGCGCAGCCCTTTGTTGTCGCCTGTTTCGACTAAATTTGGCTCAGAACCCATAAATGTGGGTGTCATTACAACTTGGTCACCTAGCACAAAGTAGTTAATAATCATATGATGTCCTTCCATTTGCCAACCCCAAGGCTCTGTTTCAGAAGGTGTTCCCAAGAAAGTAAACCAATATTTTTCGCCTCCTAAGTCTTTGTTTTCTGTTACCAAGCTTGCTAAATAGACTTCCATTGTCATAATATCTGTTGCTTTTTGTAGTCCTTGGGTACTTAAACTCTCTTTTAAAAAGGCAAGAGCTAGTTTTTGTTGTAGTGCATTTAAGTCTTTATAACAAACACCTGCTCTTGGCCAGCCCTCTACATTGTGCCATCTTCTCCATTCATCCGATGCTATCGGGAAATTGCTCACTAATTTTTGTTCTTTAGTAAGCGATGCAACAAAGGTGATGACCGCATTTTTAATAGGAGTTGTGGAGGAGCCTGTTTTTTTAATCGGGTATAGGTCTTCTATAGGCTTTCCATCTGTAGTAATACCTATATAGGACTCAGTAAACATAGTGTCCTCTTCAGCTGAATTAGGCTTTACAAAGAGCATTGTTGTGGGTTTCACCTTGCCTTGCAAACCGTCAATAGATCCCCAACTATCAGCCCTTTGCTGTGTTTTGTTTTTATCAAGAACAAAGTGCCGGTTAAAAGTCTCCTCTTCGTAATGGGCTGCTTCATACCAATATGTAATAGTTTTACCCATCAAAGAGTCTGGGAAAGAGATGGTTTGTTGATAAAGCCCATCTGTGTTTGGGGCTTTGGGAAATAGAGACCGTTCAATTTTTTGATCACCTGCATAAG
>TARA_R110000751_G_scaffold199470_2_pt1 | contig 48704 bp, 50 predicted proteins | sample TARA_R110000751 | Tara Oceans TARA_R110000751 (sample SAMEA4398001) | marine metagenome | biome: Polar Biome; feature: [MES] marine water layer (ENVO:01000295) within the mesopelagic zone...; material: water (ENVO:00002006), including particulate matter (ENVO:01000060) such... | reverse complement strand
CGTCAAGGTCAAGGACAGCATCGACGCCAAGACGGTCGAGGCTGCCAAAGCGCTTGAATCCGAGAATTATTCTGCAGGTTTCACAACCGATATTGAAATGGACATGGCGCCCAAGGGCCTGTCTGAAGATACGATCCGCTACATCTCGGCCGCCAAGAATGAGCCTGAATGGCTGCTCGAATGGCGCCTGAAGGCGTACGAGCGCTGGCTGACCATGGAAGAGCCGAGCTGGGCAATGGTTCGCTATCCCAAGATCGACTACCAGGCCTACTATTACTATGCGGCGCCGAAGGCCGGGGCAAAGTACGCCTCGATTGACGATGTGCCGAAGGAAATCCTCGAGACTTATGAGAAGCTGGGAATCCCGTTGAGGGAAGCCGAAGTGCTGCTGGGTGTTGAAGGCGCTGTTGAGACCGCTGCTGAGGCACGCGAAAAGCCTCGCGTAGCGGTCGACGCCGTGTTTGACTCCGTGTCGGTGGCAACGACGTTCCGGAAAGAGCTTCAGAAGGCTGGCGTGATTTTCATGTCGATTTCCGAGGCCGTGCACGAATATCCGGAGCTGGTGAAGAAGTATCTCGGCACCGTTGTGCCGCAATCCGATAACTTCTTCGCGACTCTGAACAGTGCCGTCTTTTCCGACGGGACCTTTGTCTATGTGCCGAAGGGCGTGCGATGCCCGATGGAACTGTCGACCTATTTCCGGATGAATGCCGAGAATACGGGCCAGTTCGAGCGGACCCTGATCATTGCCGACGAGGCGGCCTATGTATCCTACCTTGAGGGCTGTACGGCGCCGATGCGCGACGAGAACCAGCTGCACGCAGCGGTCGTGGAGCTGGTGGCGCTGGATGATGCCGAGATCAAGTATTCGACGGTGCAGAACTGGTGGCCGGGCGACGAGGACGGCAAGGGCGGCATCTTCAACTTCGTGACCAAACGTGGTGATTGCCGCGGCGCGCGTTCGAAGATCTCGTGGACCCAGGTGGAAACCGGGTCGGCCGTGACGTGGAAATACCCGTCATGCATCCTGCGGGGCGATGACAGTGTGGGGGAGTTCTATTCGATTGCTGTCACGAACGGGCGCCAGCAAGCAGATACAGGCACCAAGATGATCCATCTGGGCAAGCGCACGAAGAGCCGGATTATCTCGAAGGGTATTTCGGCGGGGAAGTCCGACAACACCTATCGCGGGCTCGTTTCAGTGAATCGCAAGGCCGAGAACGCCCGCAATTTCACCCAGTGCGACTCGCTGTTGATTGGCGATCGCTGCGGCGCGCATACGATTCCCTATGTCGAGAACCGCTCTGCCAGCGCCCAGCTGGAACATGAGGCAACGACGACGAAACTGTCGGAAGACCAGCTGTTTTACGCTCGCCAGCGCGGGATTGCCGAGGAAGACGCGGTGGCCCTGCTGGTGAATGGTTTTGTGCGGGACGTACTGCAGCACCTGCCGATGGAATTCGCCGTTGAGGCGCAAAGCCTGCTCAAAGTGAGCCTGGAAGGCAGTGTTGGCTGAGGATTCCTCACGAACGCGCGAACTTGGCGTGCTTCAGGTATGTGGGTTTCTCTGTCGCGGGGGCTTTCCCTTGGGGGCCGGGCAGCTTACATGCGCCCTATGTTGAAGATTACAGATTTGACCGCCACTGTTGGCGAAGAGACCGAAGCGAAGACCATCCTGAATGGTCTGACGCTGAATGTGCCTGCGGGCGAGATTCACGCCATCATGGGGCCGAACGGGGCCGGCAAGTCGACACTGTCCTATGTGCTGACCGGGCGGAGTGGATATGAGGTCACGGGCGGTGGTGCGACCCTGAACGGCGAGGACATCCTGGAGATGGATCCGGAGACCCGCGCGGCCAAGGGCATGTTCCTGTCCTTCCAGTACCCAGTGGAGATTCCCGGCGTGCCGGTGATGACATTCGTGCGCACGGCCATGAACGCGCAGCGCAAGGCGCGCGGCGAGGCTGAGATTTCCGCACCGGACTTTATCAAGAAGTCACGCGATGTCGCCAGGATGCTGAACCTCGATGCCGAGATGCTGAAGCGCCCGGTGAATGTGGGTTTTTCCGGCGGCGAGAAGAAGCGGCTCGAAATCTATCAAATGATGATGCTGGAACCGAAATTCCTGATCCTCGATGAGACGGACAGTGGCCTGGACATTGATGCGCTGAAGACAGTGGCCGATGGCGTCAACGCGATGCGTGACCCGTCCCGCGGCATGCTGGTGATCACGCACTATCAGCGCCTGCTGGATTATATCAAGCCGGACAAGGTGCACGTGCTGGCCAAGGGGCGGATCATCAAGACAGGCGGTCCGGAACTGGCCCTTCGCCTTGAGAAAGAAGGGTATGACGGGGTGCTGGGAGAGGCGGCGTGACCACCGCCCTGCGCGACCTGATCAAGAATCCGACGACGGCTGAGCTGGAACTGGCTGCGCGCTATGGCATGCAGCCGGAAGATGCGCGGCGCGAACGCGCGTTTCTGGCCTTTGCCGAAACAGGCCTGCCGCACAGGCGCATGGAAGCCTGGAAGTGGAGCGACTTCAAGGCGGCGCTGAAGGCGCTTGAAACACCGAAAGCGTCGTCGGCGAAGGATCCGATGCCGCATGACGGCGCACTGGTTTTCCGGTTTACGCCAACCGGATTTGAACAGCCTACTGCGTTGCCGGATGGCATGCGCATGCTGTCGCAACCGACAGCGCAAGCAGTAGGCGGTGCAGAGGATGTGCCGCTTGGTGCATTGGCGGCCGCCCTTGCCGGGGGTGGATCGCGGCCCGCGACGCTGACATTCGAGATAACGTCAAACGACCTGCCGCGGCTGCACTTCGTGTTCGACGGGGCGGGCGAGGCAAGCTTTGTACGGATCATTTTCGTTGTTCGCAAAGGCGCGGCCATCAATTTGACTGAGAGCTATCTTGGCGGAGCCGGCTTCATGTCGGCATTGCTGGAATTCAGCCTTGAAGAAGGCGCCCACCTCAACCGGACGATCTATCAGCGCGGCGCCAAGGATGAAGCCTTGGCGGTGACCAGCCTGCTGAATATGGATGCCGACAGTGAAGTGACACAGACGACGCTGTCCTTTGGGGCGAAAATTTCCCGACTGGAAACACGCGTGGTGCATCAGGGCGCCGGAGCGAAGCTGACGCTGAATGCAGCCTATTTGTCGGGCAAGGGTTTTCACACAGATATTACCACTCATGTGCGCCATGGCGCGCCGGGGTGCGTTACGCGGCAGCTGACGAAGGGCGCCGTTCTGGACGGCGGGAAGGGCGTGTTTCAGGGCAAATTCTTCGTGCCTCGCAAAACGGGCCAGCAAACCGACGCCGACATGCAACACCAGGCCCTGCTGCTTGAAGATGGCGCGGAAGTTTTCGCCAAGCCGGAACTTGAGATTTACGCGGATGACGTTGAATGTGCCCACGGCAATACTTGCGGCGCGCTGGATGATGCTCAATTGTTCTATCTGCGTCAGCGCGGCATCCCGGAGATGCAGGCGCGGGGTTTGTTGACGGAAGCCTTTATTGCCGAGGCGTTGGACACGGCTAATGAAGCGGTGCGCGACGTCCTGCTGAGCGAAGCGCAGGAATGGCTGTCATCATGACCCGACCCTTCGACATCGCGGCCATCCGGAAGGAATTCCCGATCCTATCACGGCAGGTGAACGACAAGCCGCTAGTATATCTGGACAACGCCGCGAGCGCGCAGAAGCCGGATGCCGTGATCGATGCCATCGCTAACCAGAGCCGGACATCATATGCGAACGTCCACCGGGGGATTCATACGCTGTCTAACGAGACGACCGAGGCCTACGAGTCCGGGCGTGAAGCCGCGCGTGATTTCCTGAATGCGCCGGGTGTGGACAATATCATCTTCACGAAGGGTGCAACCGAGGGGATCAACCTGGTCGCATCCGCACTGGCAGAAACAATTCAGGCCGGGGATGAAATCGTGCTGTCCATCATGGAGCACCATTCCAACATCGTGCCGTGGCATTTTCTGCGTGAACGGCAGGGTGCTGTGCTGCGATGGGTTGGCCTGCACGATGATGGCTCGCTCGACATGGACGGTTTGCGCGCGGCTGTCGGGCCGAAGACGCGCATGGTCGCGATCAGCCATATGAGCAATGTGCTGGGAACGGTGAACGATGTCGCTGAAGTGGGTCGCATCGCGCATGAAGTCGGCGCACGCATTCTTGTGGATGGTTGCCAGGCCGCCGTGCACCTCTGCATCGATGTTCAGGCGCTGGGATGTGACTGGTACGTTTTCTCGGGGCACAAGCTGTATGGTCCGACTGGCATCGGCATCCTGTACGGAACAGCTGACGCGCTTGCAGACGCGCGGCCGTATCAGGGTGGTGGCGAGATGATCGAGACGGTAAGCATGGACCGGATCACGTATAATGAAGCGCCCCACAAGTTTGAGGCCGGCACGCCGCCGATTCTGGAAGCGATCGGGCTTGGCGCTGCCATTCGTTGGTACCAGCAGTTCGATCCGGCCGAGGTTCAGGCGCACGAGCATGATCTGTATCAGCGCGCGCGAGAGGCCCTGCGGAGCATCAACGGACTGACGGTTCATGGCGAGGCGCCGGGGAAGGGATCAGTCCTGGCATTCAGCCTGGAGGGTATTCATCCGCACGATCTGGCGCAGATTCTGGACCGCTATGGTGTAGCGATCCGGGCCGGTCACCATTGCGCCCAGCCGTTGATGACCCATCTAGGAGTCTCGGCGACGGCCCGTGCAAGCTTCGGAATCTACAATACAAGGGCCGAAGTGGACGTATTGATTGAGGCGCTGGAAAAAGCGCGCGGAATGCTGGTATAGAGAGTCAGACATGGCAGATGATATGACTTCCCGCGACATGATTGACGTATCCGCCCCATCGGATGCGGCGCCTTCGGCGATCCCGCAAGAAGAGCTGAATCGCATCACCGATGCGCTGATTGCGGCATTCAAGACAGTTTATGACCCCGAAATTCCCGTCGACATCTATGAATTGGGCCTGATCTACAAGGTCGACATTGATGACGACCGCAAGGTGGACGTGGATATGACGCTGACGGCGCCTGGCTGCCCGGTGGCGGGTGATATGCCAGGATGGATCGAGACAGCCGCGCGGACCGTGGAGGGCATCACGGACGTCGAGGTGCGCCTCACGTTCGATCCACCATGGGATCCCTCGCGAATGTCAGACGAAGCGCGACTTGCGCTGAACATGCTTTAATTGAATCACAGCTCTTTGGACCCTATCTGTTGAATATGGCCAGACGACCACGCCCTAAACCCGTGACCCTGTCTGACGCTGCTGCGGCGCGTATTCAGGAGATCATGGAAGAACGCGGCGCAGGATTCCTGCGCGTCGGCGTCAAGAATGGCGGCTGTGCGGGCATGGAATATGTCATGGATTACGCCATGGCTCCGGAACCGCTGGACGAAGTGGTCGAAGAAAAGGACGTCACAATCCTGATCGACGCCAAAGCCGTGCTCTTCCTGCTAGGCAGCGAGGTCGATTACGAGATCTCGCCGCTGCACGAGAAGTTCGTCTTCCGTAATCCCAACCAGACTGACGCCTGCGGGTGCGGTGAGAGCGTTACGATTGTGCCTGTCGAGGCCTGATACGCGTCAGTTTGCGCCAGATACGTCTGTGTCGGCGAGCTGATCCTGATCAAAAATGGATTGATCAAATTTTCCGCCATTGGTGACCGGACACGTTTTGGCAAATCTCGAAAATGCCTCGTCAGTGCCGGGTAGCGCGATGTTGTACGTGTTGTTCTGAACTTTCAATTGAACAGCATCCCCGCGCACGACGGCGTTGAACAAGCGTTTGGGCACCGAACGGTTGTAGGGTGTTATCTTTGAAGAGTCGGGATGGTACTGGAAACGCTCGCTCTTGCGGTCATCTCCAATGGTCAGAATGCCGCTCATTTCCAGAAATCTGAGGCGTTGTTTCGGGGCCTGTTCGTAGGTATTTTCCGGGTCGAGTTTGAAACCGATCTGGAGTGACTTGTCGCCCCGATTGGTTGCCTGACAGCTGAATTGCAGTACTGGTCCATCACCTCCGGAAGACGTTATGATCAGGATGTAGCTGAAAAAATTCGGGGCGTTACCAGCATCTGAACTATCCACGCTCCAAAGTTGGTCACGTTCCTGCACCCAGGATAATGTATCGGCGGTGTTTTGCTCGTCGGCATAGATCGAACTGCCCATTAATATGAGCAGGGCAGTTGCAAGGTAGCCGGCCTTGTTAAAGTAACGCATCTTGCACTGCTCCCGATCCGCGCTCAGATTGAAATGAGCACGTATCGCGAGACGCCGTCAATCTCCGAACCGAATAGGTATTTCATCCCTACGACTTGCCGTGCTCTGCGCGGCTTTTTTCGCACGTGCGGGCAAATGCCTTGAAGGCGTCATTCGGTTTGGGGAGCAGCGTTTCTATGTCTCCGGTGCGATCGACTGACATTTTCAATGGCACGCCCATCACGGCTGAATTGAAAACCTTGGCAGCGATGCTGTGTGAGCGCGCTTCGATCACATCAATAGCCGGGATGACGCGTACTTTTGTTTCAACAGCGTCGGCATCGCCGATTATCAGACTGGCTTTTTCTCCTCGTGAATACGGCGCGTTCTTGGCCAGTTGTTCCGGAAGCGAGGCCGGCTTTACGGTGATCATTGCCGAAAGCAAGCCGTTGGGCCCACACGTCAAAAGTACGGATTGCTGGTCGGTTGCATCAGAGTAAATCGCCCGTGGTGCAGCCTGATCCTGTCCTTCCCACGCTTTCCAGTCGTTTGCAGATGCGGGGAGGGCGGCAGCTGTTGCCAGCGAGGTTGCGAGGGTGCTGATGCGCACAATATTGCGTTTCGTCTTCATTTTGGTCATCCCGTTTTGCCCCCGGGACGTCCTGAGCAATTATTGAATATCAATAAACTCTAAGCCCGTAAAGGTTTAATTGGCCTCGTTGTTGTGCTGTCACGCTTTCGATAAGGCTGTCGGATCGCCCGAGGTCGGTTTCGATTCCGAGTCACTGGCAGGGTCAGGGATCAGGGTCGCCAGAACCGGTTGTCCGCCACGGGCTTCGGCAACGAGTTGGGCTGTGTGAGTCTCCACCGCGTTCGTCAGGCGCGCCATGAACTCGTCTTTCGACAAGCCGGGCGGGATGGGGTCAAGAAACTCGATCACTGCACGTCCGGGCGTCTTGCGCGTTTCCTGCTGTTTCCAGAACAGCCCGATATTTGTGGCGACAGGAACCACCGACACGCCCATTGCTTGCGCCATATGCCAGACGCCAGGCTTGTAGCGAAAATGGTGGTCGATCGGAGCGAGGTGGCCTTCGGGATAGATCAAGACGCGGCGGCCCTCCTGACGCGCGGTTTCCATGCCTTCGCGCAGGGATTCGGCCTTACGGTCACCGCCGCCACAGGTGTCGATGACAATCGCGCCCAGCTTGCGCAGGATGCCGCCGACGAGCGGGAATTTTTCCAGGTGGTCGCCAGTTACGAACGCGAGGTTCTTCACTTCCGGATAGATCAGATAGCCGTCGCCCCAGCTCTGGTGCTTGGCAGCAATGACAAAGGCGCCTTCGGGTAGCCTGTCGCGCCCGCGGACCTCTTTGCTGATACCGCCGATGAGGCGCAGGTTCAGATTCATTGCGCGCGTGTAGCTGCGGATGATGAAGCTGACCGGGCCTCGTCCGGGCAATGCCAGGAATGGCAGGGAGACCAGCACATAGATGACTGACAGCAGATAATAGGTAAATGTGAAGAGGAAGCCGCGCATGAGTGTGAGCTTTCTTGAGGTAGGGGCCGCGTCTGAATTCAGCCGGAATGCAGAACGGCGATAATGGCCTTGGTGAAGGCATCGGCGTGCTGTGACAGGGGGCCGGGCAGACGATTGTAGATCTTGTTCTGACCGGCTTGCATGATGACACCAAGTGCCATGGCTGCCTTCACGGCCGGATCACCCTTTGGAATGGAGCCGTCCTGCATCAGGCCCGCGATGATGCGTTCCGTAATGGAGACAGGGTCGTCCTCGCGGCGTTTGTCATACGGCAGGTAGCGGTTTAGCGAGACGAGGTGGAAGGAAAACAGAAGGAAGTCTTCGTCAGCGAGTTGGCAATACGCGGTAACCGCCGCACCGACCTTCTCTTCCAGTGAACCCTCAGCGGCGAGCGCCTCGACCATCATCTTGCCAAGACGATTGTGGGTTTCCATGAAGAGCGCAAGCGCGAGTTCGTCCTTGCCCTTGTAGTGGCGATAGAGAGCCCCTTCTGAAACGCCGGCCTGTTCCGCGATTTCGCGCGTTGTTGCCGCGTCCACGCCTTCGTGGATGAACAGCTTGAGCGCAGCACGCTCAATCTTCGGACGCGCATTGCGGGCGCGGGGTTTCTTGGCGGCTTCGCGAGAAGGGGTTGCAGATCTGGGCATTCAGGTTCTCCCTTAAGTCTCGAACCGTTTAACATGGCTAAACATAGTTTGCAAGTGAATAATCGCTCACTAAGGGGATTCCCCCCTCCGGTTTGACAATGGCTGATGTTGGAGGATGCTGTCATTTCAGCCAGATTTTGGGGAGAAGCATGTATCGAGCATTAATTCCAACCTTGATACTTGGCGTATCCGGGTGCGCAACGGCCCAGACTGCGTCTGATCGAACGCCGTCTCCACCTTGCTCGAGCGAGGCGCATCGTGCGTTCGACTTCTGGCTGGGCGCATGGGATGTAACCGATGAGGCAGGGAATGTGGCCGGTGAGAACGTCGTTACAGCGGAGGAGGGAGGATGCCTGCTGGTGGAACGTTGGACCGCAGTGTCAGGCGGGACAGGCCAGAGTTACAATTTTCTGGATCCGGCCACAGGCAAGTGGCGGCAGCTTTGGGTCAGCAGAGGCTCTGTGATCGATTATTCAGGCGGCCTGACCGAATCCGGTTCGATGAAGCTGGAAGGTGAAATCACGAACCAGGCGGGCGGTGTGACCGCACCTTTCACCGGCGAGTGGACACTTAATGCCGACGGATCCGTGACCCAGCATTTTGAGCAATACAATGCCGCGTCGGATTCGTGGGACGATTGGTTTACCGGGGTCTATACGCGGAAGGACTCTACCGAATAAAGCGAGCGCGTTAAGCAGCAAACTCGATGCGGTAACTTTCGATGACGGTATTGGCGAGCAGCTTCTCGCACATTTCCTTTACCCGCGTTTCGGCGGCTTCAGATGTCAGATTATCGTCGATATCGAGTTCGATGACTTTCCCGATGCGGGCGGCTTCGACTTCCTTATAGCCCATTCTGGTGAGCGTATCGGCGACAGCTTTGCCCTGGGGGTCAAGGACACCTGCTTTCAGGGCGACGTGGACAATGGCTTTCATCGGGCAGGGCTCCGTAATGGTGAGTCGGGCCCGCTTTAGCCCAGGTTGGTTGCCAATGGAATGTGCCGTGACGCGCGTCGTGCCTACTTGCCACCTGTAAAGCTCACGACATTGTCGGTTTCGCCGGATTCCTTGATGATTCCGAGACGGCGAGCCACCTCGGCATAAGCTTCGGTTACGCCGCCAAGGTCACGGCGGAAGCGGTCCTTGTCGAGCTTTTCGCCAGTTTCAAAATCCCAGAGACGGCAGCTGTCCGGACTGATTTCATCGGCAAGGAGGATGCGGGGAATCTCGCTGTCGCCTTCGAAGTATCGCCCAAACTCGAGTTTGAAATCGACCAGACGAATTCCCACAGCGGCAAACAGACCCGACATGAAATCGTTGACGCGCAACGCCAGCGAAATCAGGTCGTCATATTCCTGCGGCCCGGCCCAGCCGAAGGCCGCAATGTGCTCTTCGGTCACGAGCGGATCACCCAGTGCGTCGTCCTTGAAGTAGAACTCGACCATGGGGCGCGGGAGAACCTGACCTTCTTCGATGCCCAGGCGTGTGGACAGTGTTCCAGCTGCAATATTTCGGACCACGACCTCAAGGGGAATGATCTCGACCTTCTTGATCAACTGTTCGCGCATATTGAGGCGGCGAATGAAGTGGGTCGGAATGCCCACAGCGCCGAGGCGGGTCATCATGAACTCGCTGATGCGATTGTTCAGTACGCCCTTGCCATCCAGAACAGCCTTCTTTTGCGCGTTGAAGGCTGTCGCGTCGTCCTTGAAATACTGGATCAAAGTGCCGGGTTCGGGACCCTCGTAGAGAATCTTGGCCTTCCCCTCATATACGACGCGCTTTTTCGACATGCGACGAGCCCTTTCGTGGGTGATATAGGGTAAAAGGCGGGTCAGAATCGCCAGCGTCCCCAATTGCTCGCGACTGTTACGCCAAGTCGCACCGATAAACAATTATTGCGCACACCTGATCTGGCACCCTATATGACAGAAAATCCAGACTTTATCGCTGAAAGGCCCTTCCCATGAGCACATTTGACGATCGTGAACGCGCACAAGAGGCCAAGTATGCCCTCGACCAAGAGACGCAGTTCAAGGTGCAGAATCGCCGCAACAAGCTTCTGGGCCTTTGGGCCGCAGACCTGATGGGCATGACGGGTGATGACGCCCAAGCCTATGCCAAGACGGTCGTCCTCTCGGATCTGGAAGAAGTCGGTGAAGAAGACGTATTCCGCAAGATTCGCGGGGATTTCGATACGGCCGGCATCGACCGCACTGACGCCCGCATCCGCGAGCAGATGGCCGAGCTCATGCCTGTGGCACGCGAGCAGGTCCTCAAGGATATCAAAGGCTAATCGAAGCCTGGTGTGGTCCCGGCGTTCATTGGCGCCGGGCAATCACTGCCATTGGGGCGCCGCTGCCCCGCACGGACCCTGTTTGCCAATATCAGGCTCTCCTGCAGACGATCTTCGATCTCGAGCCGGCTGAGCGCCGTTGTGATGCAGGTGAGCGGTTCGCCATTGTCTGCCGCGATGATGACGGCAATACCCGCATGGCCACCGTACCAGTCCCAGAGATAGGCTGCGTCGTGGAACTCCAGGATCGCCTGTAACTGAGCCGTAAGCGCCATCCGGTCCTGCTCGCTGACCCCGCTGATCTGGGTCTGGTCAAGCTCGACAAGTATGACGCCGCGATGGCTGAAATTTTGCACGGCCTCTTCAATGCGCGGATCCAGTACCCGGCACAGAGGGCACCACTTGGCGGAAAAATTGACGACTTTTACCGCAGGTTCGGCAGATGCGCCAAAGCCCAGAGTGGCGAGTGCCAGAAGTGTCCAGATGATTTTGAGCGGCATCAGGTCAAACTAGCTTGTACGAAACCGTATTGGCTAATCACTTGCGCACTAGCGAGATGGCTGAATGGACAACTGGGCCGTTTGCGCATTCGCGTGGCGATGGCGCTTGGGCAGGAACAAGTCGCTGCAGGCGCGCGATTCTTTTCCCATCGGAGAGAATGAAACACACGAATAGTGAGCAGCAGCGCCTGATTCAAAGGTTGGCTTTCCGTGCCACGCCGACATCGCCGGTTTGCCTGTCCAGGCATTGAAGACAATGCTTCCGGGGGTCTTCGGTATGAAGTTATCGCCTTCGACTGTCTTGTAATAGGGCTCGCCATCGACGAACCACGTGATGCCTTCAGCCGTCCATTCGAACGCGTAGAGGTGATCTGCCTCGGCTGCATCGAATGGCAGGTCGAACGTCGCAGAAGCGCCTGTCCGTCCTTTCCGGAAATAGTTGAAATGAATCCGGGTTGTGTCGAGGCCGAGAAACTCGATATCAATTTCATCATGCGCGGTGCCGTCATACGCGCCGGTATAGGTGAAGAAGGACGAGACCAGGCCTGAACCCTTGGCCGGGCGCATGACGACCTCATAGCGACCGTAACCATAGGTTTCCAACGTCTTCATTTCGCCGCCGGTATAGGGACCAGAGCGGGAAGCCTGGCGACGGACGGATAAATCGGCGCCTTCGGCGGACTGGCCGATATTATCGTGGGCCCAGTCACCGCCATAATGGCCGGTCGGGTTCGAATAGTCGGAACGGTAGAAGAAGGCGTCGTTTAGCGTGTCGCCGAGCAGAGTAATGAACCCCGGCGCCGAGGGGATTTTGGCGCGTGCCTTCGATGGGGTCGGGAGGGTGAGGACACGTGGGGAGACAAGTGTGGTCGTGACGGGGGCAGGTGTGTCAACGACGCGCTCAGGCGCCAGTTCTGTCACGTCGATTTCGGCAATTGCATCCGGCGCATGCATTTCGACCGAAGCGACCAGTTTCTCGACCGCTTTCGGCTGGTCGAGAGCGCTTATGGTAAAGATGCCAAAACTGCACACTGCCACCAGACACGACAGGATGAAGGCGTCGTCACCGGAAGTGTTGCGCTTAGCATTCGGTATTTGTTTGGTATTTTGCAATTATCTGCCGCACTCAAAGGGTTAATCAAACCTTATGAGAGCAAGAATTGCGCCATGCGGTATGATTAACAACCCTCATGACGCAGGTCAGGCGGCATCGGGACCGTCAGGAGGGTTTGAACTGAGCGCCTTCATGTTGCGCATCATAAATAGAGGCACCGAGCCGATGGGCGTGACGGCCCAGTCGAGCGGTTGATCGTGATCCATTGAAGGGACCGAGTCGATCTGTTGATCCTGATAGGCGAGGGCGCAGGCGAAGGCGCGGCCCGCGTCGCGAAGGCGGGCGATGGCGCGATCATAGTGACCTTTGCCGTACCCGAGACGGTTACCCATCGCGTCGAAGGCGAGCAGGGGTGTCAGGATCAGCGTGGGTTCTGCTTCGGGTGCATCAAGGCCCGGTTCAGACAATCCAAACGGGCGCCGTTCCAGAGGCTCGCCGAATGACCACATGCGCCAGGTCATGCGTCCATCATCCTCGACGCGTGGCAGGCACAGTTCTGCGCCGGCGCGGCTGAGACGCTGCATGAGCGGCGTCGGATCAATCTCCTCATTGATCGCGACATAGCCAGCCACCACGGGCCCGTAACGCTCTAGAAGTTTCATGGGAAATAGTTCCGCCAGCTTCTCGGAAGCGTCGGGATCGCGTGCGGCCGCTTCGGCGCGGATCGTGCGCATGCGATGGCGGAGCTGGGTCTTGTCGGGAGCCTGGGACATGGGGTGAGCCTTAACCCGCGTTCGGACGGGCGTCACGTCCGAAAAAGTAGCGCACAAGAACCGCAGACGTCGCTGGGCATATTCACTCCCGTCAACCTAGAGACTAGGTGGGCGCCGGGTGAGCCCGGACCAGGGTCCGAACCAGAATGCCAGCTCCCTGACGATGAGTAAGGTCGCCGGAGTTCAGTCCCGTTGCGGGCGCCGCAGCCCTTGTGCAATGCCAGATGTAAGCTTCAACCGTAAAGAATGTAAGAGTGATTATTCGGTGCGCGTGTCGATGTCGAAGACGTAGAGGAGCGTTTGCTGGCGTTCGGAGAAATTATTGTCTGAAACCAGCCAGATGCGCAGCGTATCTGCGTCGAGGAATTCAGCGGCGATGCCTTCAAAATTGTCGACTGTCATCGGGCGTTTCAATTCGATCTGAATATCCGAGGTGGACCACGTGATGATGTTGCGATTGCCACGGATCGGATCATAGCTGCGATACAGGGTAACCGTGACAGACTGACCGGTGGGATCCGTCGTCTCATCCAGTCCTACCAGAGAATAGCCTCGCGGGTTGGTGGCCGTGGCGCCTGTATAGAAGCCCTGGCCGGATGAGAGTACGCTACCCATGGGCGACGGGCCGCCCCCAAAGCTTTCCAGACCGAACTTCAGCGTGCCTGCAGGCAGGATCGACAGGGCCTCGGCTCCCTGGTTCTCGCCAATTGATTTGCCGTCCAAATCGAATGGCAGTCGCGCAACCGGCACCGCCCGGACATCCGCGCCGCAATTGGCGAGATCGAAGGCTTCGATCCGATGATTGCGCTCAAAACTGACAAGGGCCACGCCATCGCGGAAAGCGAGGCCTTCGGCATCGCCTTCCGACTTGCCGGAGAGATGTGCGCCGTCCTGTCCGTGCATGTATGCGAGCTTGCCTGTTCCGTCGGGTCCGCCATTGGAGAGACCTATCCAGACGAAGGCGCCGACATCGGAGATGGTGAGAAGGTCGCCATCCGGCAGAATCTCCATGCCCGACAATCCACCGAAATTGGCGTTGCCGGAAGTCAGGTGCCAACCACCAACGAACGTGACAGTCGCTGGCAGAACCGGACTGGCGCCGGCATCCTTCAGGTCGATCGACACAGCGCCTATCCGGATTGGCATGGGATCGGTCTTCAGCGGCCCGCCCGTGCAGGATTCATCCCGAATGGAACGAACCGCGGTGTCAAAACTCCAGAGGGCAGATGCGCTTGTCGGCTGCTTGACGGGCACCTCAGCTGGATCGGGTGCGGCGCAGGCAACCAGTGCCATCAGGAGCGAGGCAGCGAGGGCCATCTTGTTCATGCAAAATTCTGCTTTGATTGTGTCGGTGGTTATTCCGCCTGTCCCACCGGATGACGGCAATTGCAAGGCGGCTCGCGGGAAATTCATGCAATGGCCACGGGGGCTCTGGATTTCGAAAGCGAACCCATACATGAGAGTCGGGATGACCCAGATTCCTCTCGCCCGTCGGTCTCCGATTTCGCCGGATACCTGTAACCTCGCCAGCGCCATTGAGGTGGTGGGAGACCGGTGGACCCTGTTGATCCTGCGGGCCGCTCTTTATGGTGTACGCCGGTTCGATGATTTTCAGGCAGAACTCAAATGCCCCAGGACGGTTTTGTCCGGTCGATTGAAATCACTGGTCGATGCGGGCCTTCTGATAAAGCGACCTTATAAAGCGCCGGGCAAGCGGGCGCGCCCGGAATATTTGTTGTCGGCCATGGGACTATCGCTGCGCCCCATCCTGATCGGTCTGACCCAGTGGGGAGACGCTTGGCTGGCCGAAGGGGAAACCCCGCCGATCAGTTTCACGAAAGCGGGTACGAAAAGCGCAATACGCGCGGCTTTTGTCGATGCCGACGGTCGGGAAGTACGTCCGGACCAGATCCGCACGGTTATACGGGGCTGATTCTGCGCTAAATCGCGGACCCAGATTCCGTGCATCCCGGTGATCGACTCGCGAAAACGCCCGCAATGCCTGAAGATCAATTGAAGGAGGCGCAATGCCCATCAAATTGTGCAGCAGGCCCGAACTAAGCGCTTGCAAACGGCTGCATGATGCGCTTTATCACGCCTTCTCGACGGGGTGACCTGTCGGGTGACATTCAGGATGCGGGCGTAGCTCAGTGGTAGAGCACAACCTTGCCAAGGTTGGGGTCGAGAGTTCGAATCTCTTCGCCCGCTCCAGAATAAAATTTTCCAACCAAAATAACTCACTGTTTTCAAAGGGATTTATCCCTTTTGGCTTCCGTTCGAATCGTCCAGAGGTCATTTTTGGGCTAGTTTTTGCACCGAATTTGGGCTAGTTTTTGTCCATGGCGCGGGCGGAAAATCATGATCGTTACCTCAAGGTCCGGGGTGGGTGGTACTATTATTACCGCCATATTCCGACCCGTCTGCGACCTTTCCTTTCAGGCAACACGATACGGGTCGCGCTGAAGACCCAATCGGCAGAAATCGCCAGGATGCGCCGCGACGAGTTTGTTGCCGCCGATGATGAATACTGGACCCAGCTGCGCCTCGCGGTCGACCTGGAAGCGGCAGGTCAGCCCATGCAGACCGGTCTTGCCCGCAAGCGATATGAGATCGCCACGGCCCGGGCCCTGGCTGTGGGATTTTCCTATCGGCCGCTCGCGGAACTTGCAGATCCTGCCCATATCGAGGACGTGGTCCGGCGGGTCCTGGCGGTGCGGGACAACCCGGCGCCTGACGGCCAGCTGAACCTTGCGGTCATTGACGCGGTTTTGGGAGGGGTCGAGGCGCCCCGCACGACGATCAGCGAAGCGATGGAGATCTACAAGACCCGTATCGCGGTCAATGAACTCCTCAACAAGTCACCGGCGCAGAGAGCCCTGTGGCATGCCACCAAGGACCGTTCGCTGAGATATTTTGTCGATGTCATGGGGGACTTGCCTGTCACCGAGATCACGCGGGAACATGGACAAGACTATTTTGCCTGGTGGAATGAGCAGCTGTCTCCAGGCGATAGCGACCAGAAGCCGAAAAAGCCGAAGACCGCCGCCCGGCATTTCAGCGACATCCGCAAGCTCTATACCGAGTATTTCAGGTTCATGGGCGATGAGGCCCGTCCCAATCCGTTCCGGAACCTGAACTTCAAGGGTAAATCACGCACCGTTATTCCGGCCTTTCCGAGCGCATGGGTCCAGGAGAAAATTATCGTCCGGGGCGCACTGGACGGCATTGTTCCAGACCTGCACCTGGCCGCTCTCATGCTGATCGAAACCGGCTGTCGCCCGGGCGAAATCATAAACCTGCGCCGCCAGGACATCGTCCTGGACGACGCCGTCCCGCATATTGCGATCCGGGCACGCGAGGACCGCGAAGTGAAGACAGAAACCTCGATCCGGCGCCTGCCGCTGGTCGGTGTCTCATTATTGGCTGCGCAGCGTGCGCCTGATGGCTTTGCGCGCTACCGGGACAAGTCCAATGCGTTTTCAGCAGCCCTTGGCGCCGCCTTCAGGCGGCGCGGCCTGTTTCCGACAGAGGATCATGTCATCTATTCTTTTCGGCACGCGTTCGAGAAGCGGATGCAAGAGGCCAATATCGACTATGCCCTGCGTTGCCTCCTGATGGGACACAAGCATGACCGGCCCAAATATGGTGATGGCGGCTCAATGGCCTACCGGCGCGACGAACTATTGAAGATTGCGCATCCGGTCCCGAAAGACCTGTTCGAGGACTTCGATCGTGTGGCGCCCAGCTAGAGCGGTGCTGACCGCTGAGACTCTGCGCCTGAGGGTTATCGACAAGTTGAAACGGGTGGCCGGAGAAAAAGCGAGTTCAAGAGCGGTTGTGAGTGCTGTGGCCTGCGCCCTCCAAATTCCTCGTCATTCCGAGAATTTGGCGCGGCCCGCGATTGGTACCGGTAACGTCCGTATTCGGGATAAAGACGACCTGATGGCAGTTCATCGCAGCCGATAATCCGGGTGCGATCCGCAGCCCCCACGCCCCTTGCGTCTCTGCGCATCGATCCATTCCAATACCTCGGCCAGCGGCCAGACCACGCAGCGCGGCGTCAAATAGAAGCGTGACGGGAATTCGCCTTTCTGCTCGAGTTCATAGATCGTGGTATCCGACAGCGGCACGAGCATGCGAAGCTCGGAGCGTCTGACTGTCCTGCGCCTGAAAACTTCGGCTGGTGTAATCCGTTCGGGGTCGGTCGATGTCACAGGTGGCGATTGGGCGGCCGGGCTGAGCTCCATTGCGAAATCCCTGAGCCCGGCACGTCCGTCTGTCTTTACGCGATGCAACATTGGGTCAATGGTTGTGTCACATGCGTCGATCGAGTGGCGTTTGGATAACATTTCAGCATTCGTCAGTCGGGCACCATCCTTGTGGCAGGCTGACAATACGATCAGCCCAGCGAGACGCAGCTCAGTTTCAACCTATTCGGCGATGAGCGTGTGGAAGAGGATAGACCGCCCCGGAGGCCTTCTGCTCGCGCTTTCAATTCAACGATCCTGACCTTCAACGTGCCAATCAGAATCGTCTGTCGGCAGTACGTCCAGACTTCGGCGCTCAAGCACCGCAAAGATCGTTCAGCGCATGTATTAGTTTCCATCGTAGTGATGTTCGAAGAACAGGGTAATGATTGCATCAGCGTGAGCTTCAATGCGCGGCTCGTCAAGAACAGTAATTCCCTCGAGATTCTTTGCTTCTGCGGCCAACGTGAAGATTGATTGAGCCGCAGCGGCGAGAATAAAGTTCATCTCAAAGTGTGGAATGTCGGGATAGATTCCAAGCTCAACGAGCCGTGCGTGAACGCTTGCCCGCTGCTCGTAACGAGGTTTGGTGTGGGTCCGGTTAGCCCAATCCAGTCGGTCCGATGCACTGATCGTCTCCTGAACCATGATGCGCGCGTGCTCTGGATGGCGAGCGCAATAACGGACATAGGCACGGATAAACAGCTTTATATTTTCGAAGGCTGTGTCTGCCTCCCTGACCGGTGGAACATCCGCGAGCTCGGACTCCAGGCGTTCAAAAAGGAAGTCGACAGCAGCTCGCCACAAACCCGCTTTGTTTCCAAAATGATACGTGACGAGGCTGTGATTTACTTTCGCCCTTCCAGCGATTTCCCGCACTGACGTCGCGTCGAATCCATTCGCTGCGAAGGCATCCAGCGCCGCTTGAAGAATTTGTCCGTGAGTCGCTTCCTTCTGTTCCTGCCTCACTTTGCTCCGGTATTTCTGATGTTCGCTCATGGCAACCTCAGTAACAGAATCTTGCTTGACAGGACCACCCTCAATTTTTCATAGTACATTCGTACAATGAAAAACGCAATTGGGGGCGGTCATGACGAGTGACAAAATTGTTTCGAGCCAGAAGATTGAAACGCTACTGAAAGAGCTGACGCTTGAAGAAAAAGTGTCATTGCTAAGCGGTGAAGATTTCTGGACTTTGCCCGCAATTCCGCGACTTGGCATTCCAAAACTGGTCGTGGCCGACGGTCCGACAGGATTTCGATCGCCGAATTCGGAACCGGCGACGGTTTTTCCTGTTGGCGTTGCGCTTGCGGCGTGTTGGGACCCGGGACTCGCGAAGGCCACTGGCAGGGCCATTGGACTCGAAACGATCGCACACAAGGTGGATGTGCTCTTGGCGCCTGCTGTCAATATACAGCGTACCCCCGTTGGGGGTCGCAATTTCGAGACCTATTCAGAAGATCCCCTTTTGGCGTCCGAGGTTGCCATCGGTTACGTTGAAGGCGTTCAAAGTGTTGGCGTGGGAACTTCACTGAAGCACTTTGCTGCGAATAATCAGGAACATGAGCGGATGCGGGCTAGCTCGAATGTCGGCGTCCGAGCCATGCGTGAAATCTACCTCTCGGCTTTTGAATCGGTCGTCCGCCAAGCAAAGCCGTGGACCGTCATGGGCGCCTACAACAAGGTAAACGGCACTTTCGCCTGTGAACACGACGAATTGCTGAACGGTATCCTGAAAGACGAATGGGGTTTCGATGGTGTGGTAGTTTCGGACTGGGGTGCGACGCATTCGACTGAGGATGCGGCCAATCATGGTCTGGACTTGGAAATGCCAGGTCCCCCCCGTCATTTCGGAAGCAAACTCGTCGAGGCTGTGGATGCGGGCAGGGTGAGCCAGGAGACACTCGACGATCACGTTCGCCGTGTCCTGCGCCTCATTGAAAGATGCGGGCTTCTGGATGGCAACCCTAAATCCCGTGCCATCATGCCGAGCCTCGATGAGCAACGCAAACTCGCCCGGCAGGTCGCCACTGAAGGAATCGTCCTTCTTCGGAATGAAGGCAGCGTGCTGCCCCTGCCGGCACAGACAAAGTCTTTGGCCGTTATTGGCGCGCTGGCTCAAGTGCCCGCTATACAGGGAGGCGGCAGTTCATATGTGACGCCAGAACGAGTTGTCACGCCGTTGGACGGCCTGTTCGAGGCGTTCGGCTCGCACGCCGAGATATGTTTCGAACGCGGTATCGACCATGAACCAAAACCCCCGGTGATTGACGGTAGGCTGTTGTCACCTACTTTGGACGGTTCGGAACACGGGCTGCGGGCGCACTATTTCGACGGCGCTGACCTGTCAGGCGAACTCGTATTGGAAGAAACAGACTGGCGCCTTTGCAAGCTTGGCTTTGGGGCTGCGGCCCAAACCTCCGGAATGGCATTCAGCGTTGAATGGGACGGTTGGTTCACCCCACGGTATTCAGGCGAGCACTACTTCGAAATCACCCATTCTAGTCCAGATGTCGAACTGGAGATCGATAGCAAGCTGCTCGTTGGCCGCGACACGCCACGCGAGCGCATAATGCTTTACATGATTATTCCGCTTAACAAGCGGTTCGGTAGTGTCCACCTTGAGGCCGGTATCGCCTACCCGATCCGCATTCGGTACAATCAGCCTTCTGAGGAAGCGATCCGTTCCTTCAACCGCTTCTCTGTCAACATGCGAGAGCCCGAGCCTGATCGCGAAGCTGCTGTTGGCGCCGCTCAGCGCGCAAGCGCCGCCGTGATTTTTGTCGGGCCCGGGACGACCGCAGAATCCGAAGGGCATGATCGACACGACATGGCACTTAGCGCGGATCAGAACCAATTGGTGGAAGATGTGGCCGCCGCTAATGCGCGTACAATTGTTATTGTAAATTCCGGATCTCCCGTCGAAATGCCGTGGGCCGACAAGGTCGCAGCGATCGTTCAGGTCTGGCTACCCGGCCAGGAAGGTGGCGGCGCGCTTGCCGACATTCTCAGCGGTAAAGTTTCTCCCGGTGGGAAATTGCCTATGACCCTGCCGGTGAGATACGAGGATAATCCAAGTTTTGTGCATTATCCTGGCGGTCTCGATACAGACTATGGTGAAGGTATTTTCGTTGGCTATCGCTACTATGACAAAAAAAAGATCAAACCGCTTTTTCCCTTTGGCCATGGCCTGTCGTATAGTCAGTTTACGCTTAGCGCGTTAAGCGCGCCATCCAGGTTGCAGGGCGGCGAGCCATGCACAGTCAAAGTGAAAGTAACCAATTCAGGAAAGGTGCGCGCTTCAGAAACCGTCCAGGTCTACGTGGAGGACCGCGCGACTCAGGAAGCAATGCCGGTTCGCCAGTTGCGAGGTTTCAAGAAGATTTTCCTGGCTCCCGGCGATTCAGCGACACTCGACATCAGCCTTCCAGGACGAGCCTTCTCCTGGTTCAATCCAGCTAACCAAGCCTGGGAAACGACCCCCGGAAACTACGTCTTGCACGTCGGCGTATCGTCTCGAGATCTCCGTTTATCAACTGAGCTGGAGATCATCTCGTGATTGGCGCCAATCTCTCGGTAAAAAAGGCGAGCGTTCCTTTGGCCTCTCGTTTTGGATTCGCTTTCGGTGATCTTTCGTTCAACCTCGTGTGGCAGGGAACCGCCCTGTTCCTGATGTACTACTACACAGACATACTCGGCATCCCTGTCGTGGCAGCGGGGGCTATCTATCTGGCGGCGATGTTCTGGGATGCAATCACCGACCCATTGATTGCGATCTTTGCTGACCGTACACGGACCCGCTGGGGGAAATACCGACCATGGCTTTTGTTCGGCGCGCCAGCATTCGCTATATCCTACCCGCTGGCCTATTCAGGTCCCGGTGCTCTGCCGGTCGATCCAGTCATCTGGGCACTCGTTACGCATCTCTTTCTGCGCACGGCATACACCATCGTGGCTGTACCGTTTACGTCCCTTCAGGCTCGCCTGACCCATGATGCTCAGGAACGCGCTGTCGTTGCGGGTTTCCGCATGGTGGGCGCTGCGTCGGGGGGACTGATGGTGGTCCTGCTGACACCATTTTTTGTGAGCTGGTATGGCGAAGGTCGTGAGGCACACGCATATTTTGTTGCCGCCTGCATCGCTAGCGGGATTGCCTTGGCGACGCTTTGGTACAGCTTTTTCTGCATGCGTGAACCCGCAAGCGATTATGGCGATCCGCTCGAACCGATATGGAGTGACCTGAAGGGAATTGGTTCGGTTTTCCTGCGAAATCCGCCCCTAATGCGCGTATTTGGGATCGTCATTTCGGGGTCACTTTGCCTCGGCATGTTTGGCAAGAATGTCGTTTATCATTTTAAATACGATATCCAGCGTCCGGACCTGACGATGATAGGATTGCTGATCCCGGCCATTTTGCTAATCTTGACAGTGCCCATCTGGGTTGCGCTGGCGAAGCGCACTTCGAAACGGACTGCCCTTGCAATCGGAGCCATGATCGGACTCGCTGGGTATCTTTGGTTCTTCTTCAACTCGGCGGGCAACCTGACCTACACGTTTGCTGCAATGGGACTGGCAGGCATCGGGTCGTCAGCTTTTGCGGTGATGTTCTGGTCAATGCTGCCGGATACGGTTGAATACGGACAAGCGGTAACCGGCGTCCGCGCCGAATCGAAGACGTTTGGCTTTGCGACCTTCGCACAGAAAGCGGCCGTCGGAATCAACGCATTGTTGCTCGGCGCTCTACTCGAATGGGTGGGCTATATTCCAAACGAACCGCAAAGCGCGGAAACATTGCTGGGAATGAAGGCGATCATGGCACTCGTTCCGGCGGCGGGCGTGATCGTCATCCTGATTCTTCTTAGCGGATACAAACTGGATCATGCTCAGCATGCGCAACTTCTGAAGGATATCGAGTCGCACCCGTCGAAAGGCTGACTTGCGATTCACATGATGTGTCGCAAATCGTAATTGCGGGCTGCAAATCCCGCAGCAAATTGTCAGTAAGGATCCACCTAATACTATACAAGCGTATTGTTTTTGTTTCGATGGTGAGCCATAAGGCTTATGCCAACATGAAGAATCAAAAACGAAAAGCGTCCAGAAAATGAAGACAAGTGAGACTATATCAGACCTTTGCCGAGCCTATGATGAGGATGGCTATGCCGTTCTGAAAAAGGTGTTTTCTGAACAAGACGTCGCAGAGTTGCGTTCCGAAGCGATCGCCATCTGCTCAGGGCAACGAGGAGCCGTTGGGGGCGTGGAAGCCCTCAATTCGGGAAATCCGTCGCCAGATGAATTGATGAAACAGGTTTTAGCTGTTCATTTTCCTCATAAGGTGTCCGAGCGTGTGCGCGCCACACTGACGCAGCCGGAAATTGTCCGATTCTTGAATGCCGCTATTGGCCCCGACATCAAGTGCATGCAGTCGATGCTATTCATCAAGAACGCAGGCAAGCCCGGACAAGCTTGGCACCAGGACGAATATTATATTCCAACTCGGGACCAATCCCTTGCGGGAGTATGGATCGCTCTTGACGATGCCCGTATCGATAATGGCGGATTATGGGTGCATCCTGGTAGTCACAAACAGGGTATTCTTTGGCCAACAAAAAAACACGGCGACTCGAGATTCGATACATCCGACGAAGCCTTTGATTTTCCGTATGAACGGGAAGGCGGCGTTCCGCTGGAGGTGGATGCAGGCGATGTTGTCATTTTCCACGGATACCTTTTGCACCGTTCACTGAATAATACGCGGTCCTCAGGATACAGGCGCGCCATTGTCAACCATGTCATGAATGCACGTTCCCTGCTGCCGTGGTCAGTTGCCTCACGGCCGCGCACGACCGATGATTTTCGCGACTTCGAGATGGTCAGCGGTGTGGATCCATATGCGTGGAAGGGGAAATCCGACCTGATATCACCTTTCGTTCGCCCAGAAGACGCAACCCAAGCCGAGAAGATTATCACGTCGCAGGTCGCAACGCCCTCGAAACCAAGCGAGTGACGGCTATCTTGCGCGCAGGTGAGCCGCTGGGGGCGCCTTGCATGGTGCGCCATATCAACATCGGCACACTCTGGTCGCTACCTGCATGGTCGAGCGCGCCCCCGGATCTGACATCCCAATTGATCGATCTCACCCGTTGTGGAGTTGTTGCTCTCCAACTCCCCAGGCCGGAATTGGTCGCTGGTGGAGCGCTACCCGTCATAGGCCAAGCCAGGGTGCTGCACGAATCGCACGCACGCCGAGTGGCAAAGGAGCATCGTCGGTTAGGTTGTGCGGCAACAACACTTCACGTGGGGACCGGATTCGAAGGTGACAAGGAGATGGACCGATTGGTGGAGTCGGTAATTGACGCCAGCCTGGATGAGGATTACCCGCTTTTCGTAGAGACACATCGCGCTACCATCACACAGGATATGAAGAGGACATTGGACTTAGTAGAGCGTCTGCCTGCCATTCGCTTTAACGCGGATCTGTCGCATTGGTACACCGGCCAGGAGATGACTTATGGGGATTTGCAAGCGAAATTTGACGCTCTGATTCCCATATTCGAACGGGTGCGATACATGCATGGTCGAATCGGAACGCCGTGTTGTGCTCAGGTCGGCCTAACAGGACCTCACGATGATCGCGGCTTTGTCGATGATTTCAGGGAGATGTGGCGTCGCTGCGCCAGCGGGTTTTTGAAAACGGCTCAGCCTGGTGAAATCTTGCCATTCGCACCGGAACTCCTTCCGCACTCGATGTCCTTTCCCGGCGGCAGTCACTATTTCTATTATGCGCGAACGTTGGACATAAACTCGATCGAAACAGAAGAGACCGACCGATGGGAACAAGCCGCCTTCCTCTGGCAAATCGCAGAAGCTAGCGCACAGGCGGCGGGGCTGGCACTGGGCAGGCACCCCGCGCTGTAGTAGCAAAGACCAATGAAATCACCTTCTCACTCTGCTTTACGCAAACCGAAGAGCCCCGCTCAAGCCCGCGCAGCGATATTGCAGGCATCGCTCGAGGAATTCGCACACCGCGGATTCGAAGGCGCTACGGTTCGAGACATCGCGGCGCGTACCGACTTGTCGCATGGTATGATTCGTTATCATTTTGAGACCAAGGAAAAGCTTTGGTTGGCTGCAGTCGAATTTCTGTTTGAGCGCATAAATCGCGAAGTTTCGCTTGACGATGAAGAACGCCTGAGGCTCGAATCGGGTGAACTGGATGTGTTCCGGAATTACTTGAGGCGATACGTCATCTATTGCGCGAAACACCCGGAGCACGCGCGTTTCATGATGCAAGAATCCCTGACACCAACGCCGCGCCTCGCTCAGGTCGTGGAGAGGTTTGTCCGAGATAATCACATTGCCACATTGCGGACGTTACGCCGTCTCCAAACAGACGGGCTGCTTTCAGCAACATTTCACCCTGAGTCCCTGCTCTATATCATAGCGGGAGCCTGCCAAAACATGTTCGCGCTGGCCGAAGAGGCTCGCCTTGCGCTTGATTATGATGTGACCACGGATGAGGCTTTGGAGGCGCATATCTCTACCGTGATCGAGCTTTTCTGCCCGTCATAACTGTGAAGCGATTCTGGAGCTCGGTGCTTTTAAGGCTCTGCAAAAGTCAGGGGTTGCTGAATCAATACAAATGTATAGTGTGATGGGTGATTGTTCAGGGGCGGGAATAACCATGCGGTGTACAGGTCAAATTCTGCACGTGAAGTCCGGGCCGGGCAAAATATTCGCAGCCGTGCTGGCCATCTTTCTCGCAGCTTGTGTTGATGCGTCATCGGCTGGTGCAGCGCCAAATCAACCAGAAGAAGCGTCAATCCAAAGACCCAATGTTATTATAATTCTCGCTGACGATCTCGGCCTTGGGGACGTCAGCGCTTACAATTCGAATTCGAAGATTAGTACGCCAAATATCGATGCCTTGGCCAGGCGCGGTATTCTGTTTACAGACGGCCATTCCGGCAGCACTGTATGCACTCCTTCCCGTTACGCACTCCTTACCGGAGAGTACGCTTGGCGAGGACCGCTTCGCGATGGTGTGCTGATGCCATGGGACCCTCCCATAATCTCGCCGAAGCAGGACACTCTTGCTGAACTCTTTGTTCGTGCGGGTTATGAGACAGCTCATATCGGCAAGTGGCACCTTGGATTTCTGTGGCCATGGCGGGGAGAGCAGCCGGATCGAAACGACATTCTTGAAGGCGGCTGGATTAGCACCGCGACGAGCGATCTATTTGACTGGAGCCGACCGTTGCTCGGCGGGCCAGTCGACCATGGATTCGACAGCTATTTTGGCGACGATGTCCCAAATTTTCCGCCCTATGCCTGGATCGAAGACGACCATATTCAACACGCCGACATTCTGACGGATGTGCCGCGCTCACTCCTTATCACAACTGGCTATTCCGGCGGAATTCACGGTAGCGGACCAGGAGAGCCCGGCTGGCGTCTCGATGCAGTGACCCCGGCGTTGCAACAGCGCGCTGTCGATTTTATCCGTGATCGCGACAGCGCGGAACGGCCCTGGTTCCTCAATCTTTGGTTGACATCCCCGCACACGCCGATCGTACCATTACCGGAATTCGATGGGAGCAGTAGCGCCGGAACCTATGGTGATTACGTTGTTCAGACCGATGCTGCCGTCGGAGCCGTCGTCGACGCGCTGGAAGCCACCGGGCAACTTGACAATACACTGATTTGGCTAACTTCCGACAACGGTCCTGAGACATTCTCGTACCGGCTCTACCGACGCTTTCAACATGACGGCGTAGCAGGTTTGCGAGGGGTTAAGGGCGATGCTTGGGAAGGCGGCCATCGGGTTCCCTTTATTGCGTCCTGGCCCGCAGGCGGATTAGCAGAAGGGCAGGTAGAAGCCGCGCTTGTCAGCCAGATTGATATTTATGCGACAATGGCCGAACTGCTAGGGCTGGTTGTTCCCGAAGGGGCTGCGCGCGACAGCGTAAGCCTCGCAGGCCTATTGCGAGGCAAAGGTGATACTGGGCGGGACGCGCTCGTCTATCATGCAGCAAATGGCAACCTTGGCCTCCGTGCTGGTAATTGGGTGTATCTGCCGGACGGTGGTTTTGGCCGCGGAAGCGGCGCAATGTGGGAGGAACCGCAATGGATCCGGGATCTGCGCGGCGTTGTTCCTCACAACGGAACCGAGGCTCTCTATGACTTGTCGGATGACCCGACAGAACTCAACAATGTGATAGATGAGTTTCCTGTAGTAGCAGCCCGTTTGAGGGAGCAGCTCGATTCCCTCACTTCGGCTGATGAGCGGATGTTATCGGGCGAGTGAGGCCAAAACCATCCAATACGATTTTGATGGTGTTTAGAATGCGCGTTTCCGGCGAACGCCGCATTGGCCCTTAAATTTCTGTCAAAACGGAACCTTCTTTACTCAGGTGACCTGAAGGCTTTTCAAGGTGTGCGGTGCGGGCATCTGTCGCGAAGGATCCGGGTACTGCAAAAAATTATCGCTCTGTCATTTGCGCGACACCGCCGCCACACGCGAGCGCGATTATTTTCAAATACCCGAAACTATACGGTTGTATTATTTTAAGAGGCATTCATAGTGCACCCAGTCTGCTTGCTTGGATGTGGGGCCGCAGGCTCAGCGAAACATCAATAGAATGTCTGGAGGAAACATGATGAGAAACCGATTGAAATTCTCAGTAGCATGCGCGGCGCTTGGGGTCGCGATGTCCGTAGGAGGAGCAAATGCACAAGAGGTATCAGCCAATGAAGGTGCTGAGGTGGCACCGAAGCGGCTGCAACGCATAGTCGTCACGTCAAGGAAGATTGAAGAATCTCTGGCCGATGCTCCTGTCTCGGTGCTTGCTGTCAGCGGGGATGCTCTATCTGCGTCCAATATTACTGAAATTGACGATCTCACGCTCTTGGCGCCGGGGTTGACGCTTGCTGATTCGGCGAATTCTCGTGGGCGTGGGCCGCAGATTCGAGGTATTGGGACTACTCAATTCGGCGATGGCGTTGAGGCCAGTGTGGCAACATATGTGGATGGCGTCGTGTTGGGCCGACAGGCCATGGGAATCAATGATTTGATTGATGTCGAGCGCATTGAAGTCTTGCGGGGGCCCCAGGGAACGCTCTTTGGCAAGAATGCGTCGGCGGGTGTCGTTAATATTGTGACCAAACGTCCTCGTCTAGACAAGTTTGGATTTGATGGATCCGTAAGCATCGCCAACCAATCGGAAGACGATGCTAATGAAGTCAAGCTCGCGGCGTCGGTCACTGGTCCGCTCATTGCGGACGTGCTTGGTGTCCGCCTGACAGCTTATGACAACGACCGTGATGGCCACTATACAAACGTCAACACCGGCAACGCATTCAATGATAAGAAGGAGTATGGTGGACGCCTGAAGTTTCTCTGGACTCCGAATGCAGACATCGATGTGCTCCTGTCAGCGGACATTGCCAAGCGCGACCAGAACTGCTGCACAGTGTCGGCTCTGACCTATGGGACGGTGAGGTCGACGACGCCGGAATTCAACGCCGTCACGCCAGGCCCGAGAAACACCGATGTGTTCATTGACCGTGAAAACCTCTGGGTCCAGGATCAGGAGCAGAAGGGCCTCACGCTCGAAGTCAATTGGCGCTCTGGGGATCTCGAGTTTACCTCAATCACGGGCTCCAGAAGCTGGACTGGATTCGACAATAACGAATTCGATCTCAATCCCCCCGGCAATTTCAATGATCTGCTGGAGAACTCGGCGGTCATCGATCAAGATCAGTTTTCCCAGGAGTTCCGTGTCACGAACACAAATGAATCGCCGATCAAATTTGTTGGGGGCTTGTTCTATTTCGATCAGACCATGGTCGCCCACACCGAACTTCTCTATTCACTCGTTGCTGCTGGCGGAAATGTCGGTGGCTACCTCGTCGATCGCAATATCGATACGAAAAGCTATGCCGCCTTTGGTCAGGCCGATATCAGCATTACGGACAGTCTTACACTCCTGACCGGTCTTCGCTACACAAGTGAAGAGCTTGGATGGAATTTTGATCGTTCGATGCATCCGGACGAGGATTTTCCCTTTGCTCCAGCCCTCGCTTTTGACGGAACAACCGAGGACGACGCACTATCCGGCTTGCTCGGCGTTCAGTATGAATTCGGCGACCAGATGATCTACGGCACATGGAGCCGAGGTTATAAAGGCAAAGCAGTCAACTTGGTTATTGGCATTTCTCCTTTTGAAGTCGCTAACGGCTTCGAAGTTGCCGCTCCTGAGATTCCCACCAATTTTGAGATTGGCGCTCGCACCGAATGGTTCGATGGCAGACTCTTTCTCGATGGAACTCTCTTTTACACAGAGTTTGAAGACTATCAGACGACGGTGTATGATCCTGATACCAACACGACCGGTCTGCGAAATGCCGCCTCACTGGAAACACAGGGACTGGAGTTGAACTTCAGCGCGCTCGTAACGGACAACTTGACCCTTTCCGGCGCCGCCACGTTCATGGATACGACCTTCGCCGACTTCACAAATGCTCCATGCTATCCAGGTCAGGGCACATCGGGCGGCTGTGTCGACAATGATAGCAGCGGCACGCAGAATACGCCTGACAGTCAAGACGCCAGTGGTGCCCCCTTTCCTAACGCCCCCGATTTGTCTTTGAGTTTCGTGGCCAATTACCGCAAGCCAATCGACTCTATCGGTTGGGACTTCTTTGCTGACGGTACGTACTTCTGGCAGGATGAGGTACTCTATGCGTTCAACGGCGATCCTTTGTCGGCTCAGGGCAGCTATTCGCGTGCGAATGTCGCCATTGGACTGGCGTCTCAGTCCAATGGCCTCAAGGTCTCGCTATTCGCAAAAAACCTCTTTGATCAGGAGTATGCTTCACTCGTACGCCCATTCGGCGGAGGAGATCCAGGTGGCACTGACCAGATCCTGCCATACGACTATGCGCGGGTGATCGGCATCAAGCTCGATCTGAGCTTGTAGTTCGCTTCATGCAGAAGCGCATCGCTGCTGCATGCGATACGCTTTCGAATATCCTGGCGTTCCGAGCAAACAAGCTCGGAACGCCAGTTCTCCCAAGGGTGCTGCCAGTCGAATGCGAACCCGCCTCCGTAATTCGCGGACCAGCGGGTCCCAGGCTACAAGAAGGTCGCGCCATTCGCGAAGAGCGGTGTCTCGCTTTTGTTTGAACCTTGTTCGGGAGTTGATATGCCTTTCGAAGTTGAAGTGATTGTACACTGACGAATGGATCGGGACGAATTTCTGTAAACTTCGCATGCGCCGGAACCGGGACATGGCCCGCTCTCGCCTTGGGAGCGGCAAGTGCGAGTTTTCGGCGCGGTTATTGAGATGACGCCCGGTTTCCTGGGGGGCTTCGTTCCCAATCGCTTTCATAGCCGCCCGATAAGAAGGGCATCTGTCTGTCACCACGACATGTGGATTGCCGTACCGCTTCATTGCATTCTTTGGGAATTTCAGCGCGGCGGCTTGGTCGCGTTTCTTCGTGACGGAGGATTCCAGTGCGTCGCCCTCGTGATCGATGGCCCTCCACACATGACAATACCTGTCCGCCAGCCAAACTCACGCACGGACGCGGCAGATCGATGATCCCGGCAGACATTTCCGGCAATCTTGCTTTGCCAGAAGTCTGTCAAGGCGAGGAAACTCGGCATCAAAGCCTATGATTTCCGCAAGAAGGGTGGCGCGTGAGCGCCGCGCCAGCATGGTTAGTTCAGAGCACGAATTCACCAATTCAGACATTCGAATGGCGTTCAGCAGACGACTGATGAGCGGACGAAGCTGCCGTTGGCAAAGCGCACGCAACTGCACCGTTCGGGGCAATCCTTCTTGCCACTGTCATTTCGGGCTTGTGAATATTTGAACTCTGCTATATAGTCAAAACGTTATATAGCGGAACCCTGACATGCCCGATCTCGACCTATCCTTTGCCGCCCTCGCTGACCCCATCCGTCGCGCAATCGTCGCGCGACTGGCGGATGGAGAGTCCACGGTTCAAGATTTGGCCCGACCTTTTTCGATTAGCCAACCCTCAATCAGCCGCCACCTGAAAGTGCTGGAAACGGCAGGGCTGATCGAGACCCGCGTCGACGGCACTGCCCGCCCGCGCCGCCTGAAACCCGACGCCGTCGAGACGTTGTGGGACTGGCTTGGCCAGTACCGTGCGCTGTGGGACGAGCAGTTCCAGCGGTTGGATGACGTTCTTGACGGCCTGTCAGACGAAAAGAACCCAACAACTTCCGACACATCTGAACGGAGCACACCATGAACATGAACCTGGATTTGAACAAGCTGCAGCTCACGCTGGACGGCGAAACCGACATCGTCATCCGGCGGGACTTCACTCATCCGCCCACCCTTGTCTGGAGGGCGCTGACAGAGCCCGCGTTGATCCGTAAGTGGATGACAGCGCAGGACGATTTGAAACGGTGCGAAATGGACCCGCGTCCGGGCGGTTCGTTTCTCTATGAATGGGCTGGGTTCTCTTTCTCGGGGCCAATTCTGGCCGTCGATGCGCCGCATCATATGACCCATGTCGAACATTTCAGCGGCGATCCGTCATACGAAGTCGAGATAACGACCGACTTGGTCGCCCGCGGAACCGGGACTAGAATGACCAATGTGATGCGCTATTCAGATTCAGCTGCGCGGGCCGTGGCAATCAAGAACGGCTTCACCGACGGCATGGATGAAGTTTACAGTCGGCTTGAGGGGTACCTGACGGCGGAATGACGGCCTTCGCCAAAAAAATAGTAGTTTAATATCTGGAGCGGACCAGCATGAGAAAGAGCATTGTATTTTGGGTCTACTGGATATCCACTGGCTTGATATCCCTCGGATATTTGGGTGGTGCGGCGTACTATGTTTTCAACCATGACGCTGCGGCAGAGGGGATGATCCAACTGGGGTACCCTCCGTATCTCTCCTATCTTTTGCCTGTCGTGAAAGTGCTCGGCCCCCTTGCGATCCTCAGCCGGATGTCCGTGGCCCTCAGCGATCTCGCCTATGCCGGCATGTTCTATCACTTGATCCTTGCCTTCCTGGCGCATGTGTCATCCGGCGTTCCGGGCAGGGAAGGTGCCGTCGCGTTTTTCGCGCTGATGCTGGTTTCCTTCTTCACTCAGAATGCCGCACGGAAACCACAGACCCCATACGCTGGAACCCGCTGGAGCGAGGCGCGTCAATAAACATCTCAATGATATTCTGTGCGCTCTCCTGTCGCCTTGAGCGCTGTTCGTCGTCCGGATTGGACCGTCCCGACCCATGCCTGCAGCGGATCAGACACCCATTCTGCCCTCATCCGACTGCGAAGAGAAGCGTGACCCAATCAGTGACGAACAAACCCGCCAGGAAACCAAAATCAGGAGCTTGACTGAAACACCCGATTAGAGAGGCGGACATCAATCCTGCCATTTTAAACGGCAAAGGATCATGAGGTTTAATTTCAAACTTGAGCACTCGCGATCAGCAGAACTGCGGCAACGACATAAAGCGTCGCCGTAACGACGCTGCCAATGGTGCGCACATGGTTGAGCCGCGTCCAGTCACGGCCGTATCGGGTCCAATAGGTCCGCGCGTCCGGCGAGGTGTGGTCAAGTCGATCGAGCCGAATATTCATGGGCACATTGCCGATGATCGTCATCAGGAACACGCTCGGCACATAGACCAGCGGCGCGGCGATCAACGCGACCAGGGCAGCGCCTTCGAATACGGTCAAGCTGTGCAGCGCGAAAAGTACGGACGCGGGAGCGATTAGCAGGATACCGGCGACGAACTGGGTTTTGATCACGGTCTTATTGATTTGCTGCATCGCCTCGATACCGCCGGAAGGCTCGGATCTGAGAAGCCCGGCCATGATGAACTCGGAGAAGGCCGAGAACACGCCGCCGATCACGGCGCTCCAGAGGGCCAGGAAAAGGCAGAGATAAAGCGTCCATTCATAGGTCATAAGCCTGGATCCCTGGTTCGGTTTGAGAGCGGTGAGGTGTGGTCCAGGCGGGAGCGTTCTTGAAGTGGCGTCCGGCCTGATGCTGCTGCTCCGATGCGGTGTTCATCCGCAGGACGGCCAGTACGGTTGCAATGCCAAGTTCGATCAGCGTTGCGGTTATCAGGGACTGCGACGGCACGCCGTGGAGCGCCATGCTAACAAGACGGCCAGCGCCGTAAGTGCCGTATACGATCGCGCCAGCGGTAAGCCCCCAATTGGCGAAGCGCAGCCTGACCGCGCCGAGGATCATCAGCGCGCCGGTGACGAGCAGGATGCCGGCGGGCGCAGACAATTCCGACATCAGGCCGGGGTCACGCTCGACCAATATGCCGCTCTTCTCGAGGAAGGCTCCTGGCAATGCCAGGAGTGCGATGCCGATCAGGCCGAGGATCGCCCCTGACCCGGCAAGCGCGATACGGGTCAGAACGCGGCTCATGCTGCTGTCCTCCACGCGCCGGTCGCCGCGACATCGCGGGCATAGTCGGCGAAGTCCCTTGCCGGGCGGCCGAGTGCGCGCTGGATGCCATCGGTCAGGTGGGCATTGCGGCCGTCGAGGACGGTGGAAAACAGGTAGTCCAGCATCCAGACGACATCTCTCGGGGCACCGGACGCTTCGACCTCAGCGACGAACCCCTCATGCGGCACATCCACATAGTTGATCTCGCGGCCCGTCGCGCGGGAGAGATCGGCAGCGACATCCGCGATCGTCATCAGGCGCGGCCCGGTCACCTCATAGACCTGGCCATTATGGTGGTCTTCAGTGAGGGCCGCGACGGCGACATCGGCGATGTCGTCTGCATCCACGAAGGGTTCGACTTGGTCGCCAGCCGGCAGGGTGATCACGCGGTTGAGGACCATGTCGACAAAGGCGCCCTCGGAGAAGTTTTGGTTGAACCAGCTCGACCGGACGATTGTCCATTCGAGACCCGCCGACACCACGATTCGCTCGCAGGCCTGGGCTTCTTCCTCGCCGCGGCCGGACAACAGGACCAGGCGCTTGACGCCGCGCCGTTTCGCGAGGTCGACAAAGGCCTGGATCGCATCCTTCGCGCCCGGCATCGCCAGATCTGGTGCGTAAGTGATGTAGACCGACGTTACGCTCTTGAGGCTCTCATTCCAGCTCTTTTCATTGTCCCAGTCAAAGGTCGGAACCGATGACCGCGATCCGATGCGGACATCGTGGCCCATGGCCTCCAGGCGCGCGGCGACACGGCGTCCGGTCTTGCCAGTCCCACCCAGCACGAGGGTGAGGGGTTTTTTTCTGTTCAGGAAATTCATTGGGTCGCTCCTTTCTTTGGGTAAGCGAGCCAATGAATAGGGCGGGTACACCGGCGCGTTCTTGCCGCATCGCGACGGAGTTTTGGCAGATTACGACAAATTGCGCTTCTGGCGGCTTATTGCGCGGCGAGGCGGTAAGACCTTGGCGTCTGGCCGGACCAGCGCTTGAAGGCACGCGTGAAGCCGCTCTGCTCGGCAAAGCCCGTCAGGAAGGCGATTTCAGCAAGGCTGTAATCGGTCTCGCGCAGCAGCTGGTGGGAGAGTTCGCGGCGCGCAGCATCGACCACCGATTGGAAGGACTGGCCCCCATCCGACAGGCGCCGTTGCAGCGTGCGCGCGCCGATGCCGAGGGATTCTGCGACGCCTGAGAGTGTCGGCACACCGTCGCTTAACCGCTGCGCCACCACGTGGCGGACCTGCTGGTCAAGCGTTCCCTCGCGGGCCCGGTTCGCAATCTCCTCCTTGAGGTGGCGGTCAAAATAGGCCGAAAGGCCCTGGTCGCTCAGTCGGTTTTTCGCCTCGAGGCGTTCGGCTGAAATGAGTAGCGCATCACGGTCGGCGCCAAAATGAACCGGGCAGCCGAAATGAGCTTCATGCGCAATTGTGCGGGCGGGGGCTTCGTGCCTGAAATACACTGCGCGCGGTACGAATTGAGTCTCCGACACTTCATGGCTGATTGAGGCGACACTGGCGAGGGTCGCTTCATTCGACAGCCTGAGGCCGAGATGACGCTCACCGGAGCGATGGAGGTGAAGGAGCCCACCTTCCGGTACCGTTTCGATCGTATAGGTCGAAACATTGGTCAGCCTCCGGCCAAATTGCTCGGCCCGCTCATAGGAGCCTGCCAGCGTCGTTGCAGTCTTCCACGCGAAGCCGAACGCGCCATAATCATCGCACCGCATCGACGCCCCGACGCGAAGCGGCAGAGTCAGGCCGTCTGGGTCCCTTCGCGCAAGTTCTGCGAAGAAATCGTAATAGGCCTCGGCCGCGACTACCTGCGAGGGCTCGACAGGCCCGTCCGGCTGCAGGCCGAGGGATTTCAGTACATCGCGGGTATCCGTCCCCGGACTGACCTGCCTGGCAACTTTATGCGCGAAGAGTGACGTGATCTCCCCCATTTCTGAAGTTTACGGCTCGGAGGAGCGGTATTCAAGCTCGCCTTCCCAGACCCCCATGCAGCGATCACCGCAAAAAGCCTGGAGCTGCTGATATTTCGGATGACTGCTTTTGCGCCCATTGTCGCCGGTCGTTACTCCTATTGCGAGCGTCTGATTTGCTTCTGCTTCGGGTCACTAGGAGACATCGTCTGCTAAGGACCTATTTCAGCCGGCGCCGCATCATTTTGCGATACGTCTTCGCCACCATCGCAAAATCCATCTTTGACGGCTTAGTGACTGGTTTGCCTGTTGGAAGGCATTCGGTCGGCGCGTCATCACGGTACCACTCGGCAGCAAACTCATACCGCATGATCGAATCCGGATCGAATGGCGTCGTGTCCAGATCACCACTTTTCTTCAGCTGTCCCAAATTGAACGCGGCATCCTCGCGTGGCCAGTAGTTGGGCGCGTACTCCAGCGAGGTCAGCACGCCCGGCCGACGGCCAGCTTTATCCGGTATCGCCGCGTCGCCTTCATCCAGCGTCAGCTTATAGCCTTCGTCATCTTCCAGTCTCAGCGCCGCTCCGCACGCGCTGATTGGGTGTTGATGCTCGTGCTGTAAACCCAAAGCATGTCCGAACTCATGAAATACAAGCCTCCGCCAATCCTCAGGTGGTCTCTTATAACCATGCATACCTGCTAGGTTCATTGATGCTGCCCCCGGGTGCGCAATGGAGGGGTCAGTGCTCTCAGTCCCAACGAGTGACCAGTATCCATCATCATCGAAGCTGATACGTATCTCGGCGGCAAACTGGGTATCGTCATGCGACCAAGTGTTAAACTCAAAGCCTTGCGCCGTGTTCTTACCGAAGTCGAACGCTAGAGGTTTCTCCAGACGGTACGGATCATAAATGGGAGATCCATTGTCGGTATATCCGACCGGCCCGTTCGTCGCATCTGCCCATTCCTGCGCAATTTTACGGATCGCGTTACGTATTGCAGGCGTGCCACCATTGAACGCCACGCGTATCGAACTAGCAGGACTAAACGGGGCGCGGTTTGTCTGCATGCTCGTTGGCTGCGGCGGCGGGGGCTTTGGAGGACCAAAGCAGAGGTCCGGCAGAACAGCGTCACCATTTTCGTCGGTCACCTCGCCGCTCCAACTTGGAAAGTTGTGAGGAGGAGAACATACTCCGTTTACAGAAGGGATAGGCGTATAAAAGAGACACTCCTTCCTGGCGCTCTCAGCTGCCTGCCAAAGGGCCGCATTGCGTGCATGTGCATTTCGCAACGCCTCGCGTGCCTTCCGAGCACGCGGACTCCGCGGCCCGTTCATGCCCTCTATAAGGCGCCTGTCCAGCGGCGTCTCTGATGCGACCACTGTGTCGCTGCGTTCCAGCAATCGCGCATCAAGCGCAGCCTTCCGGTTAGCCTGAGTGCGAGCACCAATGACGTCAAGACACGCCGCGCGTTCATCAACATCAGTTTTTGCCTTACACGCCAGCGCGTCATCCCTGATCGACCGAGCATCGTTCAGAATGGCGTCGCGAGGATCGATCCGTTCCGGCTCTATAATCACCGGGGCCGAACTCAGTGGTTCCAGCAACTCAACTTGACGATCATAGCCCGCTTGGCACTGCGCGGCATAGTCCACTTTCGCCTCCGCGGTAAGCGCAAACACGCTCAACCCCGCCAGCAACAATAGTCTGCCCACATACGCCATAATGCCCCCCTCCTATTTGAATCATAGCAAGCTCATCCGTACAATGCAGCACAGCGTGAGAAAGACAAGGAACGCTCCTGAACGACAAGAATGTCGCGCCGTTGGCGATGGACAGTGTGATAGAAGAAGTCCGTTCGTTCAAACGCGCTTTATGTATCTGGGGTGTTGCCTTCGACCTTGCTGGTCAACCGCGGGTTTCCATTTTTTGAATGAAGTCGTCGATCGGAAAATCGAGTTCGAGTAAGATCAATCGGAGATTTCTATTGATCTGAAGAGCGTCGGGCGGACTGAGTAATTCCCTTGAATAACCGGCAGGACGTCCATGTTTGACGTCCCGCTCCTCTAGTGTCTCGCCCTGATCGGCGCAAAGACCGGCCAGGGCGTCGATGATCTGTCGGTTGGTGTAAATATCGTCTGCCCACCCAAACTTAATTGTCGCTCGTAAGAAATTGACTGTCTTGCAATGGACATGTCAAGTCGAGCGCTCGTGTGTCGGCATCGCTGCCTCAATCTTGTGATGTCAAGCTGGAGACCGCTTCGTTTCGTTTCCTCGCGGTAATATTCAGCCAATCCGAACAACGGTGTTGAATGACGCGTAAGGGCCAGACGCAGCCGCTCGATCCAGGTTGCGCAACCGCCCGCAGCTCGCCGAAAGGCGACGCTGAACGGTAGAAATCGGACGACTGCTTTCGGCGTCTTTGGAGACAGTAGCTCCTCGGTCAGACGCTATGCTCATTTGTCACCGCCAGCGTTACAAGTGTGAAGTCACCTGGCTCTGAACGTTCGCCACAAACACCACAGTCCAAACCAAGCAATCGCCCCACCGAAGAATCCGTACATGATGACTGAGATCCAGAAAGATACAGGTTCCGACGCTCTGTCTAACAGGCCAGCTCGCACCTCCGTCTGACCGGTGGAGATAGCCAGAAAGATTCTGTCGTACATCAGATAACTTCCGAACATCAGCGGCAACGAACCGATGACACTGCCAAATATATATCGCTTCAGCCGATCAAGACTTACCATCTCAAATTCCTTCTGCGCCTCTGCCGCCTAGTGATAGAGGCGTCAGATTGAAGGAGACCGGGTCAGCTATTCCAATGTCGCTTCCTGATCCCTTAGCGATTCGGAGAGCAGGTTTCTAAGGTCTGCTTTTGACCCGAAGCAGAAGCAAGCCAGACGTTCGGTGTGGCTACATCGAGAGGCAGAAAAGGGCCAAGAACGTCCTTTCGGGAAGGCTGGCCCATCTGGCAGGAACTCGCCGGAAACAGTCAATCGATGGCTCTGCGGCGAAAGGCCCGTTCGTGCCCCATTTTGATTATTGCTGCAGCAGCAAAAAACGACTGACTTCCTCCGCCAACAAAACAACAAACTGCGCAAGAATCGGGTGGGTTGAGCACCTCGATATCGTCAGACACCTCCTAATCCTCAATCAATGGAGATGGGAATGCTTCTCAACGGAAAGACAATCATCATAACCGGCGCAAGCAGCGGTATCGGAGCCGCAGCCGCTAAGATTTTTGCGGCCGAAGGCGCGAAAGTGGTTCTTGGAGCCCGCCGCGTCGAACTACTTGAGCAAATCACAAAGGATATTTCTGCCAACTGTGGCGAGGCGGTTTTCTTGGCAGGGGACGTCGAAGACAGCGCCTATGCCGCAGACCTGGTGAAGCTTGCAGAGTCGCGCTTCGGGGGGCTCGACGGCGCTTTCAACAATGCTGGTGTGACGGGTGATATGGGACCAATCCCCGACATGGCAGAAAGCAACTGGCACAAAGTGATAGCGGTTAATCTCAACAGCGGCTTCTACGCGGCAAAGCATCAAATTCCGGCTATGCGCAAACGCGGTGGCGGTTCCATCGTCTTCACCTCCTCATTCGTCGGACACACGATTGGTTTGCCCGGCATGGGGGCCTACGCCGCTGCAAAGGCTGGCCTCATCGGCATTACCCAGGTGCTTGCGGCGGAGCACGGTCATGAAAACATTCGCGTCAATGCACTCCTGCCAGGAGGCACGATGACGCCAATGGCCGGGGATGATGCCGATTTTCATGAGGTCGTGCGCGGGTTTCACGCGCTGAAGCGCATGGCGGAGCCGTCCGAAATCGCTAACGCCGCGCTCTTCTTGCTTTCTGATCACGCATCCTTCGTAACCGGAAGCGCCATGATCGCGGACGGCGGAAACTCAATAAGCAAACTGTAAGAAATTGCCGGTGTCCGTCATTCCCCCATAGCGACCGGTCGCTTGGCTTTTACCGACCGGCGGAAACGGGCCAGGTCGGTGAGGTCGCCGGCTCGCTCCGCGACGTCCTCGTGTTTCTCCAATTCAGACATTCGCGCCAGCATCCGAGTCTGGCCGGGTCTCGCCAAAGATGGTCATACGATATCCAAATTCGGACGGCTGCTTCCGGCGTCAAAGCTGAATCTGGCGAGAGAGTTTAAATGCAACTAGTTGTCGTCACGCGATTGCAAGAGTTGCCTCGATATCGGCGACGGCTCACGGATTAAAACCATCGTCGGAGTTCCAAGCTTAATTGACTAAAGTGATCATCTCACCAACAGTAAGCTGGCAATGCTTGGGTGGGGAATAATATGGGTGAAGTACCTGCTTCGCGTCCGATTGGCTTTTGGGGTATTTGGGCGCTGACAGTCGGCGCGATGGTCGGCTCGGGCATATTCTTATTGCCGACGGTACTGGCACCATTTGGAGTTTATGCGCTAGCAGGTTGGCTCGTAACCGGGGCCGGGGCGATGTGTATTGCCGTGGTAATCGGCAAGCTCGCGGTAAGATCTCCGCGATCTGGCGGACCTGCAGTTTTCGTAAAAGATGCATTTGGCCGCTTTGCTGGATTCATGGCAGGGTGGAGCCTATGGGTTTCGTTTGTTATCGCAGTGCCAGCCATTGCAATGGCCTTTGTCGGATATGCAGGAAGCCTGTACCCTGACTTATCAAACAACAATTTTGCACAAATGGTGGTTGGACTCGTTGTCATTTGGAGTCTGACTTTTATTGCCTTGAAAGGCGTTAAAGAAGCTGCGCTCGCGACCATCGTTTTAACAATGTTGAAGCTGCTGCCACTCATTTTTGTAATTGGTCTAGCGATTGTTGTCGGTTCGCCAAAAGCGCTTTTAGCATTGGACGTTCCTGAGACCAGTTTCTTCCCTTCTTTGGCGGCAACGGCTCTGCTCACAATGTGGGCATTTCTTGGGCTGGAGGCAGGTGTTGTTTCAACTGATGCTGTGGCAGATCCTCAAAGAACACTACCACGTGCCGTCTCTCTCGGCGTTTTGACTGTCATGAGTATATATGTGCTCATAACGCTCGCCACTATGGTGCTAGTTCCGCAAAATATTCTGATGAATTCCGAAGCCCCCTTGGTTGATGCCACTCGGTCGCTTGGCCGTGTTGGCTTCACAATTGTCGCTGTGGGGGCCTTGGTTTCGACGGCGGGAGCGTTGCTCGCAGCCCTGTTCGTCATTGGCCACCTCGCGTTTGGCATGGCCCAAGACGGTATCGCCCCGCAATTTTTTGCCCGACAGCGACCTGGGGGCGCGCCTGCTGCTGCGCTTGTCGTGGGCGCGTCGATTGGGTCGGTGCTCATGTTGTTAAACGCAACGGAAGGACTCCTTGGAGCCTTTACTTTCCTGCTGATGATGTCCACGGCCACCGCGTTATTGCCGTATTTTCTTTGTGCATTGGCGGAACTCAAACACTCTTGGGGATCATCACGAGGATGGATCACGCTCGCCTTTGTTAGTGCAATGTATTCGTTTTTCGCCTTAGTGGGATCAGGCTTTGTTGTGCTGATGTGGGGCGGGATACTGTTGTGCGCTGGCATACCTGTATATTGGCTAGCCGACCGAGAACAAAAGGTGATGGCGATTGCTCACGAATGACATAGTAAATAATGTCCGCTCATGACCCGAAGCACAAGCAAATCAGACGCTCGCAATCGGAGTAACGACCGGCGACAATGGGCCAATTCGAGCCAGACAACCTTGAATTCCTAATGTCTCGTTTTGCGCCGATTGTGTTGAAAAAGTCGGTGTCAATCGGGCCGAATTCTGATTCACTTTTCCTGTAGTCATTGAGCATGGGAGCGTGAGCCATGATGGGTGATCGGCAGGTGATGCAGGAAGGCCTGTTTTACGAGTTCTCGATTGAGCGACATGTGCCTGAGGATCATCTGCTTCGGGTGATTGATCGGTTTGTCGATCTTGAAGGCATCCGGCTTCAGTTGAAGCCGTACTATTCGGCGATGGGCCGCCCATCGATTGATCCGGAGCTGATGATCCGGATGTTGATCGCGGGATACTGTTTCGGTATCCGGTCCGAGCGTCGACTGTGTGAAGAGGTCAACCTAAACCTCGCCTATCGCTGGTTCTGCAAGCTGAGCCTGACAGATCCGGTGCCGGATCATTCGACATTCTCGAAGAACCGTCATGGCCGATTCCGTGAGAGTGATCTCTTGCGCAAAGTGTTCGAGACGGTGCTGGCACGGTGCATCGCCGAAGGCGTGGTTGGCGGCGAGGCGTTCGCCGTCGATGCCAGCATCATCAAGGCGGACGCAAACCGTGAAGGCGGCGGGCCTGGAGTTGATGGCCTGCCGCCGGAGATCCTGCATCGCCGTGCTGTTCAGGAGTATCTTGCGACACTCGACGAGGCCGCCTTTGGCGGATCAACGCCTGTCGAGCCGAAGTTCCTGTCGCCCGTTGATCCTGCAGCTCGCTGGACGCGCACCTATAAAGACGGCGCCGCCAAATACTCCTACTCGGTCAATTACCTGATCGACTGCAAGCATGCCGTCATCATGGATGTTGAAGGCACGACCGCTGTACGCACGGCCGAAGTCCATTCCACGCGTGTGATGCTCGACCGGGTTGAAGCGCGCAACCATATCAAACCGGACCGATTATCCGGCGATACCGCTTATGGCTCAGCCGAGATGCTGAACTGGCTGGTCAATGAACGCGGGATCGAACCGCACATCCCGGTGTTCGACAAGTCGTTCCGCAAGGATGGCATCTTCGAGCGGTCAGACTTCACCTTCGATGCAGAAGATGATCGTTACGTCTGCCCAGCTGGCAAGAGCCTCCGTCGCTACCGCGTCGCGGGTCGCGCCGCCAAAGCCAAACCTCCCAGGGATGGTCTCTATCGCTACCGAGCCAGAAAAACTGATTGCGATGACTGCCCCTTGAAGCATCGGTGTTGCCCAAAAGAGCCGATGCGGAAAATCCTTCGCTCGGTTCACGAGGAGGCACGAGACGTTGCGCGGCGCATCATGGCGTCGGAAGCTTATGTCACGTCCAGACGCGAGCGGAAAAAGGTCGAGATGTTGTTCGCCCACCTCAAGCGTATCCTCAAGCTCGACCGCCTGCGTCTGAGAGGTCCGAATGGCGCAAAGGACGAGTTCCTCCTCGCCGCTACCGCACAGAACCTGAGGAAACTCGCCAAGCTATCGATCCAGGGCGCGCTACCGGCAGCCGGATGAGGCGAAGGCCTCTCTCATCCAGTATCCCGGTCGATGCTGGTAACCGACTTCTTCAACACAATCGCGCCCGGTGCAGACGACCGTGAGTAAAAAACGTGTCTGGCAATTCCTCGCCAAAACCGACGTTCGCAAAGATCGCGGGTATTGGAACGTGCGACTTCCAACACCGAAATCGGTTCTAGCTCATTCGATGACATTCACGCGCCCCGCGTAGAGATTCGAGGCTTTTTCCGTCGACATCTTTGCGCCTGTCGTTTTTGGCGCGGTGTTTCTGGCTGCGGCGGCTTTCTGCCCGAGCCAGACCGAAGACAGAATAATGCCGGCACCGAGGATTTGTCCAAAAGTGAGCGATTGATCAAGAAAGCCCCACCCTAGTACGACCGCAGATACAGGGCTCAGAAAACCCAAGGTCGATATCGCTGAAGGTGCAATTCGGTCGATGCCCCTGAACCAGATGAAGTAGGTGATCGCCGCACCGATAATGCTGAGATAAAAAAATCCGATCAGATTTCTGCCTGACAACGAAGGCAACACCGGCTCGAATATCAATACAAACGGCACGAGCAGTATTCCTCCAGCCGTAAGTTGCCACGCCGTGAAGGTCAGCAGGGAAACCGGTGGTCTCCAATGGCGGCTGAAAACAGTCCCGCCAGCCATAGATACTGCAGCTCCAAGGCCTGCGGCTATTCCGATCGGATCAAGCGCCGCCTTCGGTGTTAGTAACAGAAAGGCGACGCCACCAATGCCGAGCCCGGCAGCAATTACGGCCATGACCCTGATCGGGGTGCCGAGGGCGACACGTGAGAGGAAAACGACCAGCAGCGCCTGAACAGATCCTACGGTTGCCGCAACACCACCTGGCAATCGGTAAGCTGAAACGAAGAGGAGTGCCCAGAAGACCGCGAAATTGAGCGCTCCCAAGATGAAGATTCTGCCGATCCATTCGCGATCAGGCAATTGCCGCACGATAAGCAGAAGCAGGACGCCCGCCGGCAGAGCGCGAAGCATGGCGACCGTCAAGGGGATGCCCTGGGGAAGAAATTCTGTCGTGACGATATAGGTGCTGCCCCAAATCACAGGTGCCAGCGCGGTGACTCCAATATCTCGCCTGGAAGGCATCTAGATCTCCATTCAATAGTTCGAGGAGGAACTCGGGCAGCGCGTAGGGGAGGTAGAACGCGCTGCCCGGCTCCGGCTAGCGGCCGGCTTTCAGGGGAACGCAATTGGCCGCATAGGAGACGCGTCAGCGCCACGGAGTTTCAAAGACCCGCCGACAAAGGCAAACTCGTGGACGCCGTCGGTTGCGAGGTCTTCCAGATAAACAAGCTCCATAATGGGCACGCCCATCTGAGCAAGAAGATAGGTGTGAAGAGGAATGTAATTGTCTTCGAGTTCGGAAGGAAATGCCTCCAAGCTCAGATTATCCGCACCAAGAATCATGGCGCCACCCTCTTGCACGAGATACCTGGCTGCATCCAGCCCAAGCCCTGGTGGGTTGGCCATGTAATCCTGGGTATTCTCATAGTCCTGCATGCGGCCCGTCCGGATCAGGACCACATCCCCTTCCCGGAGGGGGGTGCCTTGCTTGCTGAGCGCCATTTCAATGTCGTCGCGGGTGATGCGATACGCATCTGGCAACATGGAAAGTCCCTTTGCTGCAGCGACATCGATCATGACACCTCTCGCGACAATTGGAGGAATGGTCTCCGCACCAGTTTTCTTCCAGCCACGGTCACCAAGGTGTTCGTCGGCACGAAACCCATTGTAGATCTTCCCGCCGATGCCGAAATGGTTGAATGCATCGATGTGGGTTCCGGAGTGCGTGTACATCGAGATCGCAGATCCAGTGTAACCAACATGCGCATTCATCTCCTGACCTACACCCATGGGGTCATCGATCAGGGTGCCGTGCGGCGTATGCGTCATCCATATCTGATAGTGGGGATCGCCTGCTGCCTGCCAACTCGGCATGCCAACGAAATACTCAACCGAAAGATCATAGACCCTATCTGCCAAAACCTGCGACATGACCTCGGCGCGTGACTGCGGCGTTATCATGTTGAGGCGCCCGAGTTCGTCCTCTGCACCCCAGGGGCTTTTACCAACCACGTTCTGTGCCAGGGCAGGCGTCGCAGCGGCAGCGCTGATCATCAGCGCGGCTGCAAAATTCCTGAGCTTCAGTGTTTTCATCTCGAACTCCCACTCCATCGTTTGCGATAGGCAGAGATTGGAGTTTTCACGGTCTGATGATAATTGAGGGATTGGTCGAAAGACTTTTCAACTGGAGTATATAATGGATCGCTTTTCGACGCTGACCGTCTTCAGGCGCGTTGTGGAACTAGGAAGCTTCAGCGCAGCGGCGCAGGATCTCAGTTACTCGAATGCGGCGGTCAGCAAGATGATCAAGGACCTTGAAGCGGATCTAGGCGTACAGCTGATCGTCCGTACGACCCGGTCGCTTCGCCTGACGGATGTTGGCCGGTCTTACTTCGACCAAGTGTCGGAAGTTCTCGACGGCGTGGCTGCAGCCGATGACGCTGTCCGCTCAGAAGCCGGAACGCCAAAAGGGAGATTGAAGATAAGCGCGCCAATGTCATTCGGCTTGGTGATCGTATCGAAATTGCTGCCACGATTTGCCAGGCAATATCCTGAAATAAGAATAGATCTTGTGATGAGCGACAGCTTCGTCGACGTCATCGAGCAAGGCTTCGATCTCGCGATCCGAGGCGGACAGCTCGCCGATTCCAGCCTCAAGGCACGCAAACTTTCTGATATCGAAAGGGTCTTGTGTTGTTCACAAGCCTATCTGGCGGAGCATGCGCCCCCTAACCACCCGAACGAGCTTGCCGACCATGCGTGCCTTGCCTACACGGCTTCCAATTCACCCGATGTCTGGCACCTGGAATCGGGTTCCGTCCACAAGTCAGTTGCCATTCGTGCAGCTTACCGGGCGAATAATTCGCTTGCGGTCCGGGAGGCGGCTTTGGAGGGGCTGGGCATCGGATTCCTGCCCAGGCTCTATGTTGAAGCTGACCTGGCTTCCGGACAACTGATCAACATATTGCCCGAATGGAAAGGTGAGCCACAGGCCCTGTATGCGCTCTATCCTGCCCATCGGGAAACCTCTCTCAAGCACCGGTTACTGGTTGACTTCCTTGCTGATGCGTTCGCAGGCCTCTAGGCGGGGTTTCCTTCTCGACATGATTGTTCTGCGGGAGTGGAAAGAGTTGTCACCGAATTGACGATTATTCCTTTCGCCGGACGGGCTAATTATTTCTCCCAGAAAAGAGGAGAAGATTATGCCTGTCACCATATCCATTGCCTATCACTCCGGCTACGGACACACCAAGGTTCTTGCAGAGGCGGTTCGAGACGGCATCGAATCTGTTAATGGAGCTTTTGCCCAAACAATCGACGTCACATCCATGACTGACCATGACTGGGAAATTCTAGATAAATCGGATGCAATCATTTTTGGTTCCCCGACCTACATGGGGGCGGTTTCCGGCCCTTTCAAAACCTTCATGGACCAGACCTCGAAGGTCTGGATGAACCGAGGTTGGCAGGACAAACTCGCAGCGGGCTTCACGGTATCGAGCTCGCAGGCGGGCGACAAGTTCGCCACGCTCAGCCAGCTTTCAACGCTGGCTGCACAACATGGGATGTTATGGGTGAGCCTCGGCCTGCTGCCGGGCAACAATTCCTCAACGGCGTCGATCAACGACGTCAATCGCATTGGCGGATCGATCGGAGCGATGGCCCAGGCAAATGCAGACGAGGGTGGGGACATCGCCCCGCCGCAAGCGGACCGTAACACGGCAAGGCTGCTTGGTGAGCGCGTTGCAAGGCTGACCTCACGATATAGCGCTTCATTGGGTCTTGAGCTCGTTCCGGCCTGATCGGTCTCGGGCAGAATGAGTGCCAGGGTGACCTGCGAAATCCCGTATCAGCGTTGCGGTGCTTTCCAGGCTGGTCGCGCTTCCGGATTTGGTGGGGGCCGCCTCTGCGATCATGTCCCATGTACGGCTGCAGAGAAAGAGGAACGGTCGATGACGAAAGATATAAAGCGGAAAAGTGCAAATCGTGCAGCGCGAGGCATGGAACTCGACACACGAGCGCTTCGAATTGCGGGTTTTCTTTATCTAATGATTATAATCTGCGGGCTCTGGAGCGAGCTCTTCGTCCGAGTGCCGATCATCGTTCCAGGAAATGCCGGTAAGACGGGCATAGCAATCGTTGAAAATGCACAGCTATGGCAAATGGGCATGGCAGCCGACTTGGTCATGGCGCTTTGCGACGCGGCGGTCGCCGTCTTGCTGTATCGCGTGTTTCTTTCAGTTGAACCGACCTTGTCGTTGATGGCGATGGTGTTTCGTCTGGTGCAGGCAACGATTATTGGGCTGAATTTGGGCGCAATGGGATTGGCACTAGGACTTGCTTCCAACTCGGCAGATCTGCCCATGGCGTTCGTTAACGCGCACGCCTTGGGATACGATCTCGGTTTGGCTTTCTTTGGCGTGAGCAATGTCCTGATAGCCGCCTTGCTGATGCGAACAGTATTTGTACCTCGATTGCTGGCGGTCGGGCTCTTCACCGCGGGTGTCGTGTATCTTTGCGGAACGCTGCTTCGGCTGTTGCATCCGGACTGGTCAACCGCATTCACTCCTGCTTACTTAATTCCTTTCCTCGCAGAGCTCTATTTTTGCGGATGGATGCTTTCGTCGCGGTCCTGAAATGCAAACACGGGTGATTGATTAGAGCCGCAGAAGGAATGTCAGGTGAACGCGGCCCGGGTTGGCCAGTCTCAGGCTTCTGACCCGGCAGATGACGAAATAGACTTTGAGTTACTTCAAGATGTCGCCCGGGCATAAGTTAGTATTGATGACCATCGCGTCTGGGCGATTGAAAATGGCCAACAACGCTCGTTCAGCCTTGTAATCCTGATGTCTGCTTTGCGCCTACAGCGGTCGTTGGACGCAAGAAGCGGTATGACTGTGTGTGGCGTTTTCTGGCACGGGAATTGGTATTCCACGAATGTCCGCTATCAGGTTGCTTGAGCTGAAGGCAAATGGCTTCATCGTCGTCAGGAGCAGACGAAATCAATGCGCGCTGCCTATGGTCTCCCAAGGCGTCATTTTTCGGAATGTTTGAAAGACTCTAGGCGTTCAGGTCACGTGCCACGAGCAATTCGAACCGCAGTCGCGCAATTTGCGCGTCGGTTATGCCGGGATTGCCTTTGTCAGCGTCCGGGTCGTTGGGCCGAGAGGTGAATACAGGAACACTCTGAGCGTCTTGATCCGGGCGATCGCGAAGGGCTTCCCATTCCCGAACGCGTTCAACGCGGCGGAAACGTGGACGTAAAGGTGTATCGAATAGGGACACTATACGGTCGGAAGCCATGACATTGCCTTTCCCAGTCAAGGCAAGCAACGTTCGCGCCAATCGTCGGAATAGGCGTCGACAAAACCCGGTTTGAGACCCATCTGGTCACTCTGTTGAATGAGGTTGTGTTGGGGAGCGGTCCACTAGCCGCTGGCGTCATCCATGTCTGAAAGGTCACCATCACGCTTCAGGCAGGCCGCGAGCCGCTTGCCGCGTTGCTGTCTTTCAGCCCATTCACGGTCAATCACGTCAAATATCGGCCAGTACTTTTCGCCGAGCGTCGTCACAATCCTGGCGGCGACTGTCCGGGCTGCCTGAAGGTCCTCGTTTGAAATCGCCATAATGATGTGACCGCCGGAATTGTCTTCAGATGTTTCGAGAACTTGAAACCAGGGCCTTTCGTGCCTTCCTGAATCCCTTATCGCTCGCGATAAAAGCTTCGAGCATATGCGGAACGAGCGCCTGGGCGGACACGTCGTTGCCATTGATCCGGCTATGAATGCGGGCATAGGCCTCCAACTCTGCAATCAATAACGGGTCCATCAACAGGGTCAGTTTCTGCTGTGTCCGGTCGGGCAGTGGTCCGATCTTCAAACTCATGTCGTTCATGGCGTCGTGCCTCCTGCATAGGGCTTCAGAATGATATCCTTGTTGACGATGATGCCGAGCCGCCAGCCTGGCCGGATCGTGATCGTCGGCTGGACGTCAAGATTGCGCCGGACAAGGTCCTGCCCGGCCTGATTGACGCCGGTTTGGGCTGACCTGCGTAAAGCTCTCGCAATGTCGCCTTCATCATCGCTCGCAAGTTCGGAGCCGACGCCCAGAAGTGTCGACAGGGCCACGCCCTGCAGCAAGCGCCAGGCGTGATAGTCGACCCTGTCTTCGAGCCCTGCATATCCGCGCGCATCGGCTGACAGCCGGCAACAAGGACAAGCTCCTCGGACGAGGGCAGCTGCATGACTTCGCCGGGCGTCAGCAATTGCCGGGCAGTTTCCTGGCGCGATACCATCTTGTGCGACAGCCAGGGCGCCAGCCGGTGGCCGGCATAATTCTTCATCGCGCGCTGTTCGGTCTTGGTCCCGAGCGCATCTGAAATCCGCTTGGCCGTACGCTCGTCATTGGTCGCGAAGGCCACCCGGACATGACAATTGTCCAATATGGCGTTCGATGGACCATAGGCCTTTTCGATCTGGTTCAGCGATTGCGCGATCAGGAAGGCCTTGAGACCATAACCTGCCATGTAGGCGAGCGCGCTCTCGAAGAAATCGAGCCGTCCGAGGGCAGGGAACTCGTCGAGCAGGAACAGGACCTGCTTCCGTGAACCGGAAGCTTCCACATCCAGATGTTCGGTCAGCCGGCGTCCGATCTGATTTAGGATCAACCGGATCAGGGGTTTGGTCCGGGAGAGGTCCGAGGGTGGCACGACCAAGAACAGCGACAGAGGC
>TARA_R110000751_G_scaffold89784_1_pt1 | contig 48761 bp, 46 predicted proteins | sample TARA_R110000751 | Tara Oceans TARA_R110000751 (sample SAMEA4398001) | marine metagenome | biome: Polar Biome; feature: [MES] marine water layer (ENVO:01000295) within the mesopelagic zone...; material: water (ENVO:00002006), including particulate matter (ENVO:01000060) such as...... | reverse complement strand
GAAAAAAGAAATCTTGGATGAACTTTCAAAATCTATTACTAATTTCATATTAACTAGTGATGGTGCTGATAATGCAAATGCATTCCAATTTTATGAAGTCGCATTTCAAAGTATTGATGGGCTTGCTGATAAAGCAGTGCAAGAATGGCAACCGAGTAAAGATAACATTTCAAGCTACACGATTGAGGGGCTTAAACAACTATGCTCTGGTAGTGGCTTTGCACAGGCCGCCAATGAACAAGCAGAGGACAGTTTTAAAACAATGCACTCTGCCAAAAAAACCGATTTCATTAAATCAATTTTAAGCACTAAATTTAACTGGCAGAAGTACGCACCACCAGCGTTATTGACACTACTTAAACGTTAATCCCTTTTTACATAACTTCCCAACCCAAACCGCTACTTCCTGATCAGTAGCGGTTTTTTTCGTTTGTTTTACTATGTAGACACTTAAAACATAGATACTAACTAAACGAGATAACCATGTTAAACACTCTTAAAAAAATCATTGATAGCGCGACATTAGCGGGAGTAGCAATAAACGTTACTTCAAAAAACGACACTGAGCTTGCTATCGTTTTTACTCCTAAGTTAGCAGCATTAAGCAAGTCTGGTAAATCTGACATATTAGAAGATGGTAAGGCTAACGCTGAGAGCCATTTTAACCTTCGTGCAGCCCTATCGACCCCTTGGGTTATGACAGGCACACCTGAAAGCATAGAAACGCAATTAAATGACTTTTTGCATAATGCTGGCACTCCAATAGAACAAGCAAATTCAAATATGAATAACTCAAGCTTTATAGATGCCTTAAATAGCGCAACGAAAGCAGTTGAAGCCAACAAAGCCCCTGCCGTAGCACCTAAAGAAAAGATTAAGCTTAATACTGCAACCACTCCAACTACTAAAGCACCAGCTACTACAGTAGTTGATAATGAACCAGCACAAGCACCTGTTGTAGTTCAAGAACCACCAGAAGTTGAACTCGATTTATTTAATGATTTTGAAGATATTGACAGCATTTAATTTTAATAAGTAAGGAAAAAAAATGAATAAACTAAAAAGAATTTTCAAAGTGGGTGCGCGTGAAATTAACGCTCCTTTACCTAATGGTTCTCTACAAGAAAATGTTGAGCAATTAATGGTTAACTTCCCTATGTTTCGCTTCACACATGTTCTTGAAGTAGATGGGATACCGCAATCTGATGGCTCAATTCTCTACGAAGTGGAGTTACCGCCATGCAAAACGAACGGCTAACACCGCAAGCTCAATTAAATTTAGATTATTTGATTGAGCTTAACAAAACCGAACACAGTGATAGCTCAGTAAAATCAAAAGCTAGTAAGCCAAGTGCAAGCATTAAATTTAAGAAGGAATACAAAACATGCGATTCATCGAAGGTTGTGGTTTTGAAACAAAAATTAAAAAAGATACACGCGCCAATAAACGTATTAAGAATGTTTGCACCGCCATTAATGTAACTAACCCATTAGTTAGCCTTACTGGTGAAACACTTGTTTATGAAAACTCTAATTACTTTAATTCGTTAAATGATAGTTACTATTTAAGCCAAGTATCTGACTTTATGGAACATTATTCAGATACTATTATTAGTGCTATTAATTTTAATTTGATTCACCCAAATCAACTTCCTAATCTACGTCCGACAACGATTGATGAAGCAAAAGAGTCAATTAGTCTTGTTCGTAACTTACTTGCTAACGTCCCCGTTAAGCTTATTGAACAGCTTATGCCGCATATACACGCTGCTAAAAAAGACTTGATAGCTGGTGGTGTGCCAAGTGAGCTAATTGAGGAATTTGACGCTCAATTTAGCCCTGATTTTGACTTTTCTTACAACAATTCTGAACTTGTATTTGAGACACCTAGTATCGAAGGGTGTTTGATTGTTAACATTGATAGTTTTCGCGCTAACTCTAAAGCAGCCAGTGCGTTAGTGTCATTGTTATGCAAGGGTAACTTATTCGATCAAGGTCATAACGCAGCTTATTACAACCACATGGAAAGTGGTGAGCCAATCACGGACACCAAAACAATTGCACAAGTTAATAAGTTACTATCGAGCAAGTTAGATTTAGACGAATTACAAGGGCAAACTGCGTGGGTTAAGTTAGCGTTACCTTTACTCGCACTAATTGAAAAAAATTATGACATTGAAGTATCTGAATCAATTTTAATGAACTTTAATGACTTGGATACAGACCGATTAGCGGCCTGTGATGAAGATTACGTAGATGAACTCGCCACCAGCCGTCTAAGTATAGATTTTGAATTAGAGGAACTGGTGATTTTTTATCATCAAATACTTACTAGAATCGCCAGCTTTAGCTATTTAGCATCAAGGTTTCAAGACCCTGATATGTTTTCAAAGCTTAACAACAAAAGGGCTAGTTCTGCCAAAATACTGACAGCAATTTATGATGTTGCCAGTAAAGCAACTGACAACGGTTACTTAGAAATTGCTAATGAAGATCATGTTGGACTAAGAACCTTCGTTTTAACTGATTACGTTACTAGCGATAATGAAGCTGCCTACGGTGTGATTGACGATGTTTACAATCATGCTTATGAAGTAGACGAGCTAACATTAAGCTATAAAATGTCACTGACAGACAGCAATATAACGACCGTAAAAAACACGTTGATTAACTCGTATTGCATGAACTTTTTATCTTTCCTTAGTGATCGAGCAAAGCAATTTAATTTTTAGTTTGGGTATTCCCGCTCGGTAGCCTGAATTTTCAAATATTTTATTATGAACCTATATTAAATGTAGGAGCGAATAGAATGTTTGCACAAAAGAGTTCTGATGATTATATAAAGCAAATCACCAATATCGAAGAAATTGGTGGCATGAAAGGCCATTGTGCCATAGTTGTTAATCAGTATGAGTCATCTACCTATCTTACTTACCATGACATTGATGCGAATAATAAAATCAAAGATGGTAAATTCATCGACATTGCTCAAGCAGTAAAAGCACTCGCCACCTTAAAAGACGAACCTATAGAAAGCGAAAGTAACTGGATAGATACAGATATTTTGTATTCAAGCGATAATCAATTAATCTGGTACGTACCCGCTCAAAAAAGAACGCTTTGGTTTACTTCTGCTGAAACTAAATTTTCTGTAAAAGTTCACGCACCATCTTTTATTTTTTCTTTAAATCGTAATGCACGAAATTTAAGAGTGTTTAGCTGTAAATCAAAATCTCGCCCAACCCCTGAAACAAAGCTCTACAACGCCCCATTGATGAATGTAAGTCTTAATGGCTCACTCTGCTTAGGCTCTGCGACATTGCCTGATAACGTTCAATCAGATAGCAAGCAAATACGTACTGCGTGTGAATCAGCGTTATTTGATACGAATTTTAGCCACGTAAATAACACTCAAACCTTTAAGAGTAAAAAAGAGGTGACGACTACGGGGCATATAGCTTTTTGGAAGAAATTTGAGAAAGAAAATCGCGAACCTAAAGCGAGTGAACTTGTATTGTCTACCGTGTCTTTTAAATCATTAACCCAAGGAGCATAAAATGTATAAATCACCGCAATGGCTAACGAATAATGAATTTCAAAATAAAAAAACTAAAATTGTAATTATTGGTGCTGGTGGTACTGGCTCTGAGTTAATAAGCCAAATCTTCAAAATAAATTACACATTAATGGAACTAGGTAGTGCTGGCCTAGACGTAACTTTAATTGACGATGATGTAGTTAGTCCCACTAATTTAGGGAGACAGTCGTTCTACCATTTTGATCTCGGTTTATCAAAAGCAAAGACTCTCATTGACCGCTTTAATACGTTTGGTAACTTAACGTGGAAGTATGTAGTTGAACGTATTACGCCCGATAATATAAACAAATATATTCCCAACAACTGTGTTGTTTTTACATGTGTTGATAACCCAATTGCGCGTGTCACCGTGGGTGAGCATTTAGAAAAAAGACAAAAAAGCGAAGTTTTATGGATTGATGGTGGGAACAGCAGAGCAGATGGACAAGTTGTGCTTGGCTCATATGAACAGAGAAAAGACTTACCATACAGTCGCTTACCTTCTGTTTTTGACTTATATGGTGGGCAACTAAAAACACAAGAGTATATTGAGACAGAAAGCTGTTCACACGTTGAAGCTATGAGATCACAAACGCTCGGTATAAACAATGCAATAGCATTACAAATGACCCAGCTATTTTGGCAATTAATCCGTGAAGGTGAAATTATGGCGCATGGCGCAATGGTAGATTTAAAATCTTTTACTGTTAATGCCTTGCCAATCGACCCTGAAATCTGGACAATGTTTGGCTTCACCGATAAGCGCACTTAATTTGGTGATGAAGGGAGCACACAATGAAAAGTTATAGTTTTATTTTCCTCTGTAAACAAAGTGGCAAAGATATTCGTAAAACAATTAATACTAAAGGGGAATGTGTTGGTTATGCTCTGGAACTGGCTGCAAAAGAGGCGGTTTCAAAGTTTGGTACACAAGAGATTTATTTAGAATCATTTTCACTCAGTAATTTTTAAACCCATTTCTGTAAAAGTTCTGCATCTTAACTTAGCCCATTCCCAATCAGTAGCGTGATTTTCTTATTCTGGCAAACTTAACTCATATTCAATCTAGTTAGGTTTGTCATTATGAAAATAGATACTTACCAAGAGCGCCTTGCTCGTATTAAAACTATTCCAGATTTACACAATGAAGTCGCTGACGCAAAGCGTACAAGCATGAAAGTTCGATTACATGCTAAGAGCCGCATACCGCTAGAACATCGTCACAGTACCGCCCTGTTGAAAATGTACCCTGAACTAAACGTGCTTTATACAAAAGCTAAATCGGTTGAACAGAAACTTCAAATTAATTTTCTACGCATTAAAGCTAATTTACGTGAAGGCGATATAAGCGACCCTATACCTAAAAATGCAATTTGCCACATTAGGCGTAAAGCGCGTAGCTATTTTCATGTTTTAGGCAAACTTCCTAGTGCAGTCACTTTTGAGGGTTGTGAGTACAAAAGTAATTCGTTCATGGCTTTTGTAAGCGACATTTCAACCACCAGCTATCAATAGAGAGTTACCCATGCTTGCCATTAAAACACCAAAAGAAATGAAAATATCACTCCTGCAATTGTCTAATATCTTATTGCATAGAGACTTTATAAAGTTGCTCTTGAACAATAACCATCGCTTTGAGCAATTCCCTTTCGTGAGTGAGCTGGTGGAACGCGAGTCATTAAATACGCTGGCAGAATTAAAGGTAGTGGCCAAAAGCGTAAGTGAACGCAGTGAATTTAGAAAAGCGGTATCGTTAAGTGATAAAGATTACATTATCAGCATAATCACTCAAGCATCGGCAGCTATCAATACACTCGCTGATTCAATGTGTCCAGACCCAGTAACAAAGCAATTATCTTCTTTTTCAGTACGCAAAGATGAAACATTTTTAGAAAAAGCGACTCAGTTCTTTGGTGCTGACTTTGGATTGAGTATGAGTTCTTCAATCAGTATTAGCACAAGTGGGTATGAGGCAAGAGACAACTACAATGTACCTTCACTCTATTACTTTATAGGCTCTTATTTAAAGCTTAGGCATACAACTAGCTATATAACACATAGCCCCATTGCGGAAGGTTTAATAAATCATGTATTACTTCGAGGGCGTGATTACATGCTTAATGGCCATCCTGCAGATCTCTTTGCTCATGATGTTTCAAATATTACGACCGCTAAAGTAAATGGCCTACAGGGTATTTACTTGCATGATGATGCGCTTATTACGAAAGCCTCTATCGAGGGAACAGCAAAGCCAGAAGGTAACTACTCAACCTATTATGATTTCTCTGAGCTAAGTCAAACTCGTTTTGAGTTGGTGGGATAAATTTACAGAGGGTGTTTTGACCCTCTCTATTTTTTTCACTTTCCCTCAATAAAGGTAAAACTAAGTTTAATTATTTTGTACTTCGAGAGAGAAACGAATGAGTATTTTAAATTACATATATAGATTTTTAAGATTTTTTATTGCTGCAACCTGCTTTACGATCATCTTAACAGCGTCAATTATGTTTATTTGGTTATCTATCCTCCCCCCAGTTCATATTGAAACAGGTGCTAATGTCGCTATCAACGAAACTCAGTATGTTTTTGCTGTATTTAAAGAGAGCGTTAAATATGCATTATTGCTTATTAGCCTTTATTTCATAGCAGAACGCTGCCTATTGAATGCAGAAATGAAATCAACCTCATTCCAGAATTATAAAAAGGCCAGAGGGTAAATCTAGCTTAGTAGCCAGAAATGTAAATGATGCTTTAATAACCAAATACACCAACAAACTTTATAGAGATTTTTATTATGTTCAATCAAACGCTAGTTCTAGGTAACTTATTCCAAGACCCGATTCTTCGTTATACAACGCAAGGTACAGCTATCGTTAATATTCGTATCGGTACAAATACATATTACAAAAGCGATGGTGAGAATAAGAAAAAAACTGAAAGCCATGATGTTTTTTTCACAGGTACAGTGGCAGAAAATATAAATACATACCTTAAAAAAGGGAGTTTGGTGTTTGTACTCGGTGAGCAAAGCACTTCTATTGAGAATAATTCAGCGAAAGGTAAAATTTATCATAAAAATATTAAAGGCCACACTATCAAGTTTTTAGATGGTAAAAAGAAAGACCATGCTTATACCGATAACAATGCAAACGAACTTGACGATCAACACCAAGATAATAAACCTGCACCCACTACTCATAACGAATATCAACAGAAAAGCGCGGGAGTTCAGCAGCAAGAACCACACAAGAGCGCCCCAAGACCTAGCAATCAATATCAGGCAATGCATGCTGAAGGATTTGCACCTGACTCAGATTTTGAGTAAAACCATCAAAGAGTGCCACTGAGCACTCTTTTTTCATTTTTATATCTAATACCTACCGGCGACCCGAATTTAGCCCTGAATCTTTCCCTTACTAATTTACCCCCCAATAATATATTGGCGAACAAGGGTTATTTATAAAGAGAATAATTTCCCTTGTTCTTGTGTTGAAATACTCATTTTACACATTGAATTAAAAGGAATGTTGTGTAAAATGAAGATCTGCTCTAAGGGTTTGAGCAGAAAAAACTTTTAGTTTTGGTGTCGCGCCAGTTTTGAATTGGTTACTCTCCACTGGTGCGCCATTTCCCCATTTATTCTAAATCAAATATCAAACATTTAAATTTACACACCCCTTTTTAGGCATCTCTATTTTTTAACTTCCTAGATTAAAAACGTTTTAATACGCTTATACATCTCATAAGCGGAATAAATAATGTTAAAGAAGTTAATTTACACGAGCCTACTGGCTGCAATCTCATTTAGCGCACTGAGTATTGAGCAAAACGAAATCATAGACCTACAGCAAAAAGCCAATGTGGGTGATACTTCAGCCCAACTTTTACTTGGCCAGTTAATGCTAACAAAGCAAGTGAATGTCGCAGGTGATTTAACCGAAAAAGGGTCGGAATTAATACTACGCGCAGCTAGATCAGGTAATCCAAAAGCACAATTCATGGTGGGCGTGTTGTATGAAAAAGGTGTTCTCGGTCAGGTAGACTTAGAGAAAGCCTATATCGCTTACCAAGATGCGGCTAATAATGGGTATGTAAAGTCGTTAGTTAACATGGCCTATATTAAAGAACAGCAAAATGACTTGATTGAAGCTCGAAATTTGTATTCTCAAGCGGGTGAAAAAGGGGATGCACTTGGCTACCTAAATCTATACATTTTAGAAAAGCGTGAAGGGAAAACAAAACAAGCTGAAAAAGCGCTTATCGCAGCCGCTCAAGCGGGAAATGATACCGCGCAATACATCTATGCCTCAGAGTTATTAAAACTTGATACAGAACAACCGTTGAATGATGCCTCTCCTGCTATTTTGTGGCTTAAAGTCGCTGCCAAACATGGTAATTCAGACGCAATGACTGATTTAGTATCACTCTATGACAGAGGAACATTCATCAGTGCAGATCACCCTTTCATAGAATCAATTCTAAATAAGTTACATTTAGAGGGCGACAATAACGCATCGTTCACCCTGGCAAAGTATTACATCAATTATTACAAGTCGTACAGCAAGGCGTGGCCACTACTAACGCAGGCTATTTCAAATGATGTAGATGGAGCGTTACCTTACAAAAACTTGATACTTGATTCAAAAAAAGTAATAACGACCGAAAAAGATATTTATGTAGCATCAATCGCGCAGGAAAACGACCTTCCTCCAGTCCTAGTTAAAAGCGGTGCTCGTTTCAATGTTGTAGATGAACTTCAAAACGGCAGTGTTTTTGTTGTTGAAGATGAACTAAGTGTTTATGGCTTTGCAGAGCAATCTTTATTAAATGCTGCGCGAGTCAATGAAGATATTCGACCAATGGCCATTCCTGCCCCTGTTGCAATTGAAACTGACTTGATTGATATAAAGTCACAGAGTGAAACTGAAACCAGTGAAAATGATCCTTTAGAGTTACAGAGTAACATTGAAATTGATGAAGAGGTTAAAGCTCAGCCAATGGATCGAAATATTCAAAAGGTCATTGCGGTTATTAATCGACCTGTTAACTTTAGAGAGAATGCACACCCACAAAGCAATGTTATCGGAAGTTTAGATGCTGGTGATGAGGTTGCTTTAATTGGTTTGGATGATTGGGGTTGGGCGCAGGTGGTGCATGATGGCACTGCTGGTTTTGTTATGTCACGAGCCCTTGATTATGACGACTAAATTTCAGTGCACGCTATTATACACTTTCAGCCAGTATCGTTGTTTTACAATTGAGGAAGCGAATCACACATTCACTTCCTGATTATTAAATTAAAATTATTCTGCAACAACGAGTTACCAGCAATTATTACAAGAGAATTAGAATGGAAAAAGTACAGAGTAAAGTTGAGAGCTTAATAGCTCAACCAATCAAAGAATCGTTCCAAAGTAATAGAAGCGCTAATATAGGTTTTGCATGTTCTAATGGTGTTCAGGTACAAATAGCTAGACCTACTTCATGTGAGTGCTGTGGCGAACCAGTTAATGTTTTTAATGTCCGTGATGCACACCATCCAGTTGATAATAAAAGCTCTATCTTTCACCGGGTAATATATTGTTCTAGGACAGATGCTTATCATCAAGATATATACATCGTTTTTAGTTATCTATTGGGTGCTAAGCTGCACTACTTAAATAAAAACAATGAATTAAGTTTACCATTAATGTCTTTTTCACTGCCGATAGGCAAAGCAATTACCTTTAATGCTTTAAGAGGCCTAAACGCGCTGAAGCGTAAGTTAGAGTTTAATAGCTAACATCTACCATTAAATGTAATCAAATGCGCTGTTCAGCGCATTTTTTTTGCCTATCTCGATACTCTGCTTTCATTGACTAATATCAGTACATTAATGTGTATGTTCTTGCCTGGTATTCTTTTCCGGCAGTTTCAAAACCAAGATTACGCTCTAGTCTAATTTATAACTCAATAAGCTTGTCAACATAGATCAGTGAACCAAATAGTATTTCGGCTATAGGTAACCGAATACTTATCAGAAACCCTTTCAGTAACTGTTTTCCAATCAGTAGCTCAAATATCGAATATTGATACTATTATTTCATCAACTCACGACAGGCATTTAAGACAATGGAATCACTTTTCAACAAACGTTTACTTGAGGCACAAAAGCAACTTGGTTTAACTAAAGGATCTAACCAAGAATTAATCAAATCAATTAAAGCAAAGTCTGAACGCTTTACTAAACCAACAGTTCACTAGGAGAGCTCTATGATTATTTTCGTCGTAATTTTAATGGGTGTGTTTTTCTTGATTACTACTAGCTCATCAATGTTTTCTGATACCGCTACTGATGAGCAAATGCATGAGGTTGGTGTGCTGTTACCCAATCAAAATAAGAGTGTTAATTCTGACGATGACGATTTTTTGTTAGAGTTTGATGGCATTTTACCTCCAGATTATTATTCAGATCCAAATAATCTAGTAGTGATGTCTATAAATGATAGTGAAGAATTTTAATAGTTAAATTAGATGCTGGGCTTAAAAACCAGCTCTAATAAATTTATTTAAGTATGTGTGTTAAAAAATACCCCAATTAATTGTTCTAAAAATAATAGCACTCAACTTTAGTATCATTAAGAAATAATTAAACTCGTATTTATGGGTTGGTTTCGTCTGAAATTAGGTGTTTTTTGATAGATCATTGATGGCTGGGTAGCCGTGTGCTTTCATCTAGTGAATTATTGGTGACTTTCTTTAAGTAGTGTTATTAACAGCTCGTAGTAAGGGGGGGAGGCTTTCTCAATATAGGGATGTTCTTGCTTTATGTTTTCCTCTAATTCATAAATTTTAAACGCAGGCACATTAAATTGTACAACTAACCGGTTAAACACCTGTTGTGGATTTGCCCCTGGTTTTTGTTCGCTCCCAACTTCCTTTTGTTTCTTTTTAATTAGCGACGTTACCTTTTCTTTCATCTCGCGTATATCGTCAGGAACATTGAATTCATTTTTAAGACGAGCCTTAAATGTTTTTAAGCTATGGCTGTCGTGTTCTTGTATGGCCGCATTACTTTGCGCGCGTAAATGCTCCATTCTATTTGATTTATTTACATCAAATCCATTTTTAATATCGTGCTTATTTTGTGAGTGTATTAGCTTCTTAACTGTTTTTTTATTGATACCAAGTGATGCAAATAACTCTGGGGTGATGAAGATACGCATACTTTGATAGCGCTTTAGTTTAACGCTGTAATTCTGTTGTAACATGACCAGCCCTGCAGCTGCTAAATCCTTTAATGCATTAATTACAGGATTGTAGTTTTCACGACCATGGCGGTATTTGGCCGTTGGTTCTGATATGTGAAGTTGATTAACCATTTTGGCCAAAACTTTAATGGACATTTTAATTTCAAACAGGGAGTTAGAATAGGGTTTGTATGAGGCACAGTAAACTAACGCCTTCATCGTTTCGCGAAGGGTTTGCTCTCTTTCTATTCGCATACGGTTAGTTCGCGCCGCTAGTGCGATGGTACTGAAACCAAGATTTAGCATGCCACCAGCGTATCGCGCTTTGTTTAAGAACGTATTAAGTTTGAAATCATGCATTTCAATACGAGCAATAAGCAGCTTAGCAATTGGATTTTTAGCTTTAAAATCGAAATGCGGAGTCAAATGCCTATGCACAGAGCGACCTGTTATTACAGTGTCGCTCATGGTCTGATGCTACGATCAGATAGAGTAGTTTTCATAAAAAACACTTATAACTTAAATTTTAGCCAAAAAAGCCCTTGACCTTATTTTTATGTAGTTATAAGCTTGTCCTAAGTTACGTGGGACTTACCAGTTGGCGCTGGTTGCTTACAACATTACATAAATATAAAACCTTCCTAGAACCGACTTTATGTCGGTTTTTGTTTTTCTATTGCTTAGCAATGTTACTTTATTGTTAGTTTTTCGTTGTGCTTAGCCTTATCTATATGTTAATTATTCAATTATTTGTCGAATTTCGATCAAAGGATACTTCGCTTAAATAGTTAGATCAAGATAATTCACAAATGATGATCACTTTTTTATGCTTATTTGTACCATTTTCTAATCAGTAGCCTAAAAACTCGAAATACGTATTATGTCTCTCAAGGGTTAGGCCGAGTATCCAACACTACTCTCCGTTGGGTATTTGGCCTTTTTAAATCTACCTTTGAAGCGCTTCTAACCCCTTTATCATTCTGTCCGTTTCCTTCTTTGCCTGCTCGATTATTTCATCTCGAAACTTAACTATATTTATACCTTTATCTTTAGCCATCGCGTTTATATCGCTTACGCGCAGGTCTTTAAATTGCTTGTCTGTTGGCGCAGTTATTGTTTGATTACTATCAATAATTAATACTCCCTCATCCTCCATCATTTTAATTAATAGCGCGAATGCCTCCATTGACTCCGCTTGTGTGTTTCCATCACGCATAAACTTATCAATTAATCGCTTACCATTTAATGCGATCACTTGAGATGATTTTTTACTTACTTGTTGCTGCAGCTGTGCTATTTGCTTTGTCTGTTGGTAAGTTTTAACGCTTACCAACAATAAAATAGCAAGGCTGGTGGCTAAAATTAGTTTTGTTAAATAACCGGCCATTATTTTTGGTCCTTAATATCATCTTGGTTCAATTGTAAGGTCATTCCCTTCTGAACTAAGAAATCTACTTCAATACCTGCTGGAATCTCTATAACAGGCCACATAGCCTCAGCAATTGCTAAGTAATATGAAGCTACACGTTCCATGGCGCTACTTGCACCTTCCATTATTCCTGCTCCAGCGTACTGGTTCAGGTTTTGGCTTTGCCATACGGTTGATGCAGAAAGCTCAGTATTAATCGAAGGTACTTGCTGCGGCGCAGCAGCACTTGCAAAACCTGATAAAAAGCCTGCTTTTATAGAGTTGCCTATTGCTTTACCACTTCGCTCGATTACCGTACCACGTATACCTGTTAAACCATCTGAACTAGACACAGCATAAGCCGTTAATGATTTTTCAATGGCTTGGCCATCATTGGTAATACATGAAATTGCTTCTGCACGGATTTCAACGCGTTCGCTTGCTAGGTTACCAATACCTGCACCAAGGACCATGCACTCACGTATATCCAGTGAGAAAAAGTTAGGCATAATCGCTTCTCGTTTTACACGAAGTAAAATAGGGATAGGTGTATCTTGTGAACCTACTTTTGTTGGCGCCGCAACACCATTTATTAACGTGCCCGATAATATTGAGCCCATTGCTAATGTAAATTCCCCTTTATCACCTTTTGCTGATGGGTTTCTTTCGTCATTATTTTTAGCAATTTGCCCTTCACGACTATCGTCTACATTTTGATTGTCATTCGTTAAACGCTGAACTTTAATATCACTAATGGTTACTTCACCAGAGCGCTGCACTTCACGTATACTGCGTTGAGTAATTGTTCTAATAACGTTGCCTTTAATTTGGGGTGATTGCGTTATTATCTCAGTTTGTGGCCTATATAGTACATTTTGGTTTTGCTGATCTGCTTGGTAACTGACTGGCTCACCTTGTACTTGAAACTGTTTGCTAGGCAACTTAGTGCTTATATCAATTGGTTTTGTGTTCGTAGCGCTCTTCCTTTTTAGCTCAAACATCTCATTTTGCATTTGCTGCATTGAAAGTTTCAATTGCTCAAGGTTTTCAGCGTCTTTATTGTATTTAGCCTCCATTTCGCGCTCTTTATCGGCTAAACGAACTTTCATTTCATCAACAATACCTTCTGCTTCTTGTTGGTCCATTGTACCCAATGTGTCAGATAGGCCCAAAATTGATGTTACAGACTGACTTTCAACCTGCTGTTCACTCATAGTGTCATCTGTAAAAAGTGAACCCCCAACAAACCAAAGAATAACCAGAAATATGATTCCTAGAATGCCCTTGCGTAACCATGGGTTGTCTTCAATATAGGTTTTTAGCTTTTCCTGAATCATTCACCTGCCCCCATTGTTAAGCGTGGTCTAGTCTGACCATATGACTCCGCGCTTGCCTTTTTCAGTTTACGAATAATATAAATCTCTGTTTCTTCCCCTGGTTGTAAGTAAGACTTTGGATATAGCGCAACCGATGTAACCCCATCGTTTAGACACATTTCTTCACGTACTTGGTAAACACGATCGCTATCATTGTGCACAAGAACTACATCAATAAAGTCCTGGCTTCCACTTAATCGTTGACCCGCTTCATGATATATAGCTATACGACACGGATGCTTAAGATAATTTGGTATATCGTTCGTTATTGAGTATCCAGATGGGGTCTTACCTTGCGCTATCGGTTTCAAGATAGAAACAATACTTTTTTGATAACTTGATGAACGCAGTACCGGTGCGTTTTGCGCTTCAAGAGTCGCTTTATCAATTTTTTTCTGTTTTTCCATTTCGTTAAAATGATTCAGCGCTTTTAACGTCATCTCAGCTGGCATATCTATATCAATATCTACCATGGCTGGTGGTGAAGCCATTGGTACTAATACGATGGAGATTTCAGATTCAATAACACCGTCTTCAGATAGTAATAAACTAATTGGTTGCATTGTTCTCAACGTCACATACAAGTGGCCGTCCTCAACCTCAAGTAAAGCTTGCTCTGAGTTAGCACTTGTTTTTACAGATAAACTTCTAAAGTTAGTTCGTATGGCATTACTAAATCCCTGCCCGACTGGAATTACTATGTTTCTTCCCGGCTTTAGGTTGTAAGATTGTTCTGGTTTAAAGCTTTGTTTCACTTTTTGTAAGAAATCAGGTTCATTACTACTCTTACTTACAGGAGTGTTTGACGCTGATCTATTAGCTTCGTTAGGTACAAAGCTATTAGTTGCAGCGCGCAACTCAGCGGCCCCGTTATAAGCTGGTTGACCCGCCGGTGTTGCATTCATTGGTTTTCTACCAAAGTTTGTTTGTATTGGTATGTCTAACCCTTCGTCTTGTGCATAGACTGCCGGCATTAAGCTCAGTGATAAACAGATAGATGCTGTTATTTTATTTATTAATTTCATTTTCATTCCTTAATCGTCACTTATTACTTTTTTAAGCTCAGCAGTTAACATTGGGTTTTCTTCAACCAGATATTCAACATCACGGTTCTTTGGCAGACCTTTGTATGAGTTAAAGTGTGTAATAGCAGCGCGTTCAGAGAAAGGTTTAATTCTGAACTCATACGTCCATCTTTGAGGTAAATTGATATTATTGGCAGTGGCTTTTAGTTTGATAGTTCTGTCACCCCAGATCCAAACCAAGTCCTTTACAGGGTCATAAATAGCGTCTTTGATAACAAAGGTTTGCTCTGCATCTCTTGCTATTAAAATCTGAACCTCTTTTTTTAGAGAGGGTAATATTTGCTGCCGTAAGTAAGGTGAAAGCATGCTATCCAGTTGATTCAATACAAAATCAGCATTGTCCTTCGATAAATTCCCTGCTATCGACGCTGCCGCAACTGCCCATCGTAATTTATATTCTTTATTAGCCACATTACCAGCAACGACTAAAGGCTGTGTGAAATTAGGAGGGGTGGCGATTACTTCTGTATCTTTAAAAGCCAATGCGCAAGCTAATACCCCTGCAATGGCAAGTAGACCGTATTTAATTATTGTATCTTTAGTTTGATTTGTTTGAATCTCGCTAACGGATTTTAAAACTTTGCTTTCACTTCTTTTCATCTAATGAGTTCCTATTGAAAATATTCACGACTATATGGGTCAGGTATATATTTACTTTTTTTCAAAAATGGCAAAGCGCCATGCCACCATAGGAAGTGAAGGATAAAACCTCTTGAGTAACGTTCTTCGGTGTATTTCAGTGTAAAAAACCAAATTAAACCAAAAGTAAGTAGTTCCATTGGTTTGTTGATCAATATGCCAAATCCAAAACACATGATGGGCATAAGCACATAATGCATTGGCCATAATATGAGAGTAAGTGGCTCATTAATGCGTTTTGGCATTCTGTATTGAAAAGGATTATCTGACATTTGTTTGTCCTTCATTAAAATCTATTCGCTATTATTTACCGTTAACAGACGAATGCATAAAATTAGAGAGGGTGTATTTGATACCTCTAATTATTTAGATCAAAAAAAAGGCTCAAAATGAGCCTTTTTTCTAGGAGGGAAACTAAGTGTGTTATTAAAGGCCTGGGATACCAGCGGTAAAGATTAAATCTAATACTGAACCAGCATTTACCATTAATACTGCACCAAGGAATGCACCAGCAGCCATAGTGTAGTTTTGTTGAGTGATGTTATAAACAGAGTAACCAAATGCTAATAGCGAAATAGTCTTACCCGGAATACCTTTTATCCAACCATCAAACGTTGTATATATCGAGTTCCATTCGGTACCACTACCTGCAGCAAGTGCTAGTGATGAAAACACTACACATACTATAGCTAGTGCTAATAGAAGGTATTTAGTTTTTTTAGATGTCTCAACGTTATTCATGTTGTCGATGTTTGCAATTGCTATACTCATGGTTATCTCCGATTAATGAGTTGTTTTAATTCAAAGTGATTATTCACTGTAATTCATTTATTTTAAAATTTTAGAGCGTACTAAAATGGCCCCTCTAAGCTATGCTAATTTTAAAGGAGCACATTAATGTGTTCCTAGTCCTTCTCAGCAAAATCATTATTACCTTTAACTTGGCTTATTTTAAATTTTACAGAGGGTTAAAATCGCACCTCTAAGGTATACATTTATAAAATTCCACCTATTAGGCGACTAATGCTGAAACCTTGAGCACTAACTGACTTAGCATCTTTAGTCTGTGTCATCTCCATTAATTCATTTTCAACTTCTATTGTGCTACTTATCCCATCTATAAAGCCTTTTGACTTAGCATCCTCACCAAGCCACACCATTCCATTAAACAGTTCAGGATCGTTTGCAAGTTTGTCTTTTCTCGCATCAAGCACAGATGAAACGAAATTAGTGTGCATTGGCATCATTAACGAATCTTTCAATAGCTGTTCATCTTCAACTTTCAGTTTTTTAAATGGATCAATGATTACCTTTTTATCCACGGAAGTTAAAATTTGTTTTTTAACTCCCAATTTCTCAGCTAAACCCGTTAAATCCCATGAATCAATTCGCACACCAATAGAGCCAACCATCGAACTTTTGTGGGCATATATTTTATCTGCAGGCGATATAGCTTGGTAACACGCTGAGGCACAAATGGCTTGAATGCTTACATAGAGCAGCTTTCGTTCAGTTACCGGTTTATCTGTGTAACTTTTTATAAATGAATAAGCCGTTTCTCCCTGTACGGGCGAACCACCACCAGAATTAACAATTAGCATTATTGCACTCGCCCTTTCGTCTTTATCCGCGCGTTGTATTTCTTTCGCTAAATTGTAGCCAGAGCCGCCACCAGCATCAGTCATCTCACCCTCAAGCATTATTTGCGATACATACTTAGGCTTATTTATTTCTAATGTCTCTGTCTTCCAGTTTATTAATATGGCCGTTAAGAAGCCTCCAAATATAATGAATGTTTTAAAAACCTGTGAAAATGATTAAGCCTTAGCTACTGGTCCTAACTTAGATTCAACTGTTGAAGTTAACTCTGATATGGCCTGTGTTAAATTTTCAGGTTGAACTTTAACTTGCTTAACTTTATTTCTTTTAAGTTTTCTTAGTAAATTTGTAATCATTTTAACTAGTACCTTTATGGAAATTACGGATTATTCCTGAAATCAATAAGGCAATGCCTATCAAATAAATAAATGGAAAATAGGGCAACACTCCGCCTACAAAATTCGGAGCTAACATAAAAAATGTAAATAAGCAGAATGAAACCCAAATGATTTTTATATATAAACGCACCAAATTAGGTTTAGCCCCACCAAATCTATATGCGTTTGCTTTGTGTCTGTTCACAGACCCGTAAATTAAAGCTAAACAAAGTGGAAGTGACACAAACAACCAATACTTAAACATCATTATTCGCAAAGCGATCTGATACGCTAGTATCTGCCCGTTTATTGCTAATCTTTCTTGGAACGTACTACCTATGACACCATCCCATTCCGTGTCCTTTTCAGGCATTAACTTTGATAAAAACCATTTGTATAGCCCACTCCCATTTACCCATTTATCTTGTAAAAAGAGGGTTTCGTTATGCAATACGTTCCAATCATTCTCTGAAATCGCACCTTTAATCTGATATGACTCTTGCAGTACATTCGATTTGTATTCGTCTGGTTCAGTTAATAACAGCATGAGTAACATGGCTGCTACAGAAAGTGAGGACAGCAGTAATAATATTTCTAAACGCGTATGCTTACTTGTAATTGCAGTCTTCATACTGCATCCCCCCAAAATACTGCCAGCCTTTTGCCTGTGGCCGGCACTCCCCAAATACTTAAATCAATGCGATTGAATACCAATAGATTGAAAATTAAATATAGTTTTTTATTCGTCTCTTTCGTTGGCGTATGCAATGTTATTAAATTGTCCTTTGGGTGTTTATTTGACCAAGCACGCAAGCTTTCTTTGGTCCAATCCCACACCTCATTTTCATATTGAATTTTCATGCAACATAATTGAGTTAATTGATTTGAAATATATTCACAAAAAACCAAATACGCAGCCGATTGTCCTTGTATCTCAGCCTTGGCGTAATATGCGCTCAATGATGTTGTAATGATGGATATGTAAGTAGGTGCGCCACTATTGAATATATCAATGTTGCCCATGTACTCTTTTACTTTGTTGCTTATTTTTACTACTGCCGGGTTGATGGTATCTATCATCGACAATTGTATTTTAATATTTGACTCACCAATTGAATCAACCAATTGCGCTTTCTCTGTCAGAGATTTATTTTTAACTGCATGCATGAATTTTAAAATTGATTCAGCGTCAAAGAATTTATTTAAAATGAGTAGCCCTACTTCATCTTTACGCAGGTACTCTAACTTTACGTTAAGTTCAGTCGTTGAAATTGACTCAAAGTTATTGTTTTCAATCCACGAATATAAACTTTCATTCGTAAAATCCCACGTTAATGAGGCTGACAATCGCTGGCCTTTTGGCCTGCCCGACACTTTTGCGTAAATGATTGGGTATAAGTTTTCTGATACTGCCAGAATTAGAGTTTCAACATTTGTATTTTCAAGATTGTCTATAACGCCGTTCATAATTAGGCTAAATACGTGTTCTTTGTATATCTTGTTTTGTAAACCAACATACAGCGCAAGGTTTCTTGCCAATTTCAATAATGCTTCGTTATCACTGCATAACTTTAAAAACTTATCCTGATTTTTTTCACTTAGTCGTGCTCGTATCTCATTCTTAGATGATTGCTTTTCAATGTCATTCAGTGAAAGCCATGTTTTTTCAGCTGTTAAACCATTAAAGTTTTCAATTCGCCACTTTTCTATAACCATTTGGCTCGCTCCTCTGGGCAGCTGTTAATTACAATAGGTAACCTCATTTTAAGTTTACGGCCATCTGCTAACCGTGCTATGTATTGAAGTTTTGGTAAATCGCCCATCAAGCCCATTGGAAATGAATCATCCATCTCTTTAGCTGAACGCTCACCATGCATTGAGTTGAAGGCAAATATACTTTCGCTACTTGATGCACCAGATGAACTTTGATTTTGAACTTTTGTAATTGCTGTCTTTGAAAATTGCGCAGCAACATACTCTTGGGTCTTTGGATCAGTTGTTCTAAAAGAAATGAAGTTATTACATAATCCTAAAACCCTGTTTGCTGTAGGCTCATCTGTTTTAGCTGCAATATCGCTGATTGTTTGTGTAGCAAGGTAAAGCTCGATTGATGATGCACGACCAACAGCAAGGAGGTTTAATAAGCTGTCATTATTTTCAAGTGCGGCATGTGCTTCATCTAAGAAAACAGCAACTCGTGATGCTTTCTTGTCGTTATTGTTATAACGGCGACCAGACACGGCGGCAATCTCAGCCATAATCAAACGCGCTAAAAAACCTGCCGTTTTATTATCAGTCATTGAATCTAAACTTATATACAGACACCCCCCTTTTTCCATGAGGTTATCTAAATCTACTATTCTTCGTTTATCTTCACTTTCGGGATCATCAATAGGGGAAAACAAATCATCCATTGGCTTTGACGTTAACGCCGTTAATACAGGGCGTAACGATGTGATCATCTTTATAAAATGCTCAGAAGGGTGTTCTATTAATTGAATAATACCCAATATAGCCGCGTTCTCATGCGACTCGCTTAAACGAGCTTTATAGTATTCACTCATTACTTGCCAAGCTTCTACACCTTTTTTAAGGTACTCAGCCATATTCAGCTTTGTTTCGTACTCCGGCCCTAGTGTCCTTTCGTAAAACACGCGTAACACTTTTTCACAGAACGGTATTTTCCCTGAAGACAACGCTTTTTGGATGGATGTTAAGCGAATAGGTGTGCCAATGTACTCCATGCCTGCAGCCACAAATGTTATTTGTTCATAGGCGAAATCTTCAAAGGTTTTGCTGCCCCCTGAAGTACCCATTAGTGGTGCCACTCTGTCAGCAATTTCTGAGACGCGTACAAAGTTCTTTAGTAAAGGTATACGACAAGAGTCACTTTGTGCAGCTGGATGCACACTGAAAAACCTATCGCCATAGCCTAAGTGCTCCATTTCCTGCTTGATAGACTCTTTCCAGTCAGTGTCGTTTTTTGGGTCGATAACGACGATTACTTTGCTGTTATTTTTTGTTTTGTCGCCTTGTTTGATCTTGTTTTGTTGTCCATTTATATTGAAGCGAGCTGAACTTTCTTTAGCACCCATATGTATAGCGTTTAGGCTAAGCAAGCGTAATAGAGTTGTTTTGCCTGTACCTATATTTCCTGATATGAGTGTGTGCCCGAAATATGTATCTTCCACAACTTTTATTTCTGTCTCATCGCCTACGGCATGGATAAAGGGTTTTCCACCAAGCTCTTCAGTTTCATGCTGAAATTCGTCTGTTGCTTTACGTAGAAAAAATGGCAGCTTTATATCCGTTAGTTTAGAGTCCATATTCATAACTTGATAAATACGATTGGCATGTTCAGAACCCCATTCGAACCCATACCCCATAAAGTTATGTCTAGGGTCAACAAATTTATCATTCGTTATTCTTGGTTCAAGCGAGTTGATTTCTCGTAATTTTTTACAATCCATAAACTCTTTTCTATTGAGTTTTAGTTTTAACTGACGCTCAATTAATGGTTTTGCTTTCATAGCATACAAATAACTTCCACCAGCTAGTATGCCAGCAATACCAAATGAAACGGTTGCTCCTGGTTGAAATGCACCTAAAGTCATAAACGGAGTTGTTATGGCACCAATGCCATAAGCTATTGCTGTGTTTACTTCATAGATAGGTCGAAATAGAAACTCAACGTATCGTCCATCTGTTCTATTGTACTTGCTACTCACTGAACACCTCTGTATTTGATACATCTTGTATGTGGACTTGTATGGAAAAGGAACTCATGTCGTTAATTTTTACGTCATGTTTATAGCGCGCTTTCATTGATTGGATTAGTTTGCTTATTCGTATCCCCTTTATAAAAGATGGGTTTGAATCGCTAACTAACGCTACTTCTTTTAATATAATGTCTATGTTTTCTGGACCACCAGATACCTTAATTTTGTGAGCTAGCAAGATTTCGCCAAGACTTCCTTTGATGCTTGTTGTTGTGAATTCAAACTCTGTTGGGTCGGTTGAAGGCAAACTAGATTTATCTTTACCGGCAGTATCTTTTTCCTTAATAGTCATACTCTTTGCTTTAGATGAATTGGCATTAAAACTTTTTTTGGTTTCTGAACTTCTTTTAACAGCGCCAGTTAACGAGTACTGACCTAAAGGTGTTAGTTCAAAGCAAACGACAGACTTCGCTTTTTGACGCCGAACAAGTGTTGCAAGGGATGAGCTACCTAGTTTTTGCCTTATAAAACCTTTGCTTAATAGCTCTTGCCCAGCTTCGATTTGATTAGTGTTGTGAGCTTCAACGTATTTGTTTACGTCTACGTACCATTTATTATTGATTTGCAAAACATAGTCGTGGGATCTAGGCTTTTCTATCTCCAAAGCTGGTGGTATTGCCCGTTCAGTTTTTTTCGCAGGTGAAGTCTGTTCAGTTTGTACTACAGAGGTATCGGTGTCGTTCTCAAATAGAATTGGTGTAACATTCGCCTTCTCCGGTTTTTTAGGCTTTGCCATTTTCTTCTTTTTGGCCGTGACCTGATTTTCCCCCCCGGTATTTACTTCACCTTTAGGCGCAACTGTTTTTTCTGTTTTGGCGGTATTGGTTTTTTCCTTCACATCGTTTACAGCAGTGTTAATTGAAACGGTTTGTTTAGTCGTGCTAATGTTAACTTTGTCATGTAATTCGTTCGTACTTTCAATTACCGTCTCTTTTTCTTCGCTAAGCGCTGCAGTGTCAAAGCTTAGCTCTGTAAAGCTTCCATCTTCTTTCGTAATGAAATATTTGTTTGATCCACTTAGGTAAAGCAAACCTTCTAAGTTTGGGTGCACTGGGTCAGAATCATATATCCACTCGCGATACACCACTTTGATCAACTCAATCCAACTAATGCTGATTGTTTCGTCAATGATGTTGATCACATCTTGTTCAGTGAACTTGCCTATAGCAAATAGCGCAAAGCGATTTTCTTTATCGAATGGCTCTACTATTCTGAAGTCTTCCATCATTCCTAATAGTGACTTGGTATCATTTGGCAGAGCATCGAAGTGGTTAGCGCGTGCAGCTTTGAGGATTCCATCAAACGCTGATTGCCAACGAATAAAAACACAATCTCCAATTACAAAAGCATGACTTTTTTCGGTATTAAAATTCCATTTACTTTTAAGACTTCGCATCGTATCAACAATAGACATCATTCTGGATTTTTTTAAGGTACCAAAAGCCGAAGTTGCCATTGTTTTGACATCTTTAGCCGTTGACACTGAATCTCCAAAACGAATTGCAGTGGCAAGGTATCCATTGATATGAGCATATCCGTTGAGTGCAGAGGTTAGATTGCTATATAAATCATCTGGGGAGTCCATAATGAACTCTAATCCCTCTCCTTTTAATATGTGAGGTAACAGAGTTGCACCTGAAGATACGTGTTCCCTGTGTACACGAGAAGCCCTAAAATGGACAAAATATCGTTCGACTTTATTGCGGGTAGCCCATTCAATTAAAGTTTCAATTTGTGGTATCCAAGGCTTAATTGGTTTCCCCCAACTCGCGATTGGTACACTTATATTTTTTTCATCATCAAAAATTGTATATGCACTCACCTGCATATCTGTCAAAATTTTACCTGTATCATGTAAAAGCGCCCCAACCCACGCTGCATACATGTAACGGACACGACGTTGTGCATCTAAGTCCACTTTGCCCACGGTCGGAGGCAATTGATTGTCTGCCTTACGTAAAGCGATTAAAGCTGCATCTAGCGAGTGCCGAAATAATCCACCTGGTTGTGAATGGTGGTGGTATTCAGATGCAGGAAGCATGTGAACATATTCGGCCAACTTGCGAATTACACTCAAATAACGCGCGCCAAAAAGATTAACACCATCCTCAGTGGTTCTATGAAACCCAATATCTACGTGTTGCTCAAGCGCTATAATTTGGCCCTTATAGCGCTTTAAAATGGCATCTACACAAAAAACACTCAGACCATTTACTTTGGGTGGGTAAAATTGAGCTTCAGCATCGTGTACCGGCCTGTTATAAATATCCAGATAAATTTCTCCACTTACATTGGTCTGTAGGTGGATGGGCTTAGGTTTATCGTTAAGCACTTCTACGTCACCGGAAACCGGCTTGGTAGAAGTGGATATACCAAATAGCATTTTCATGGTGGATACAAATGACATTAGGCTACCTTGCTTTCACTATCTTCATTTTTAGCTTTAACAATTAATACTAATTGCTCTTCTGTCAGTATTGTTTTTGCTACCTCATAAGGAATGTCACACAGCGAAAGCATGTTAAATTGTGGATCACGTAAAAACTCCAAATAGTAACGCGGATTAAATTGGCCACCTTCACGTTTACCCGGCGAAGTCACTTTCATTATTCTGTCAGTAACACCAGTAACAATTGCTGCTACCTGTTTGCAAGCTTGCTCATACTCAAGATCATCTAAAGCACCAAACATAAATAATTTTTCAATTGCGTTTAACTCTTTGTCCACGGCAACAATTAACTGAGTAATTGTGAGTCCTACTGGGTGCGAAACTTCAAATTGCATGGCATAGTTGTCTGGTGTATTAATTATAAAGTCACCCATAACCGGTAAACTTTTCTCACGCTCTACACGTTGCTCATGAAGTGTGTCCAACTGAGCTTGAGCAAGATTTAAATTAATATCTCTATGCCACTCACTTATTCTTGTGTACGCAACGCTTGAGGTTTTTGCCATGCGTAGAATTGCGGCTAAGCGCTCGAATGCATTTAAAATTTTATGCTCGTTAAGCTTTAAATATGAGTGAGTGTGGTCTGTTTCATAGTTAATCGTGGTCGTGATTGTTTTCATTTTACCAGCATGCTTTGTTGTGGCTCTTTGCGCCTGGTTATTCTTTACATGTTCAGCCGATATTGAATTTTCAGTTTTATTCTGCATTTTGGATCTCCTTAGTTTCTAAAGTTTTTGTGTTGTTTAGTAGCTTTAAACTTTGATGAATCATATTTATAAGTGTGATAATTGGCTCTGCTTCAATTAGAAATTCATCAATTAATTTAACTTCCCAGCTTTCAGCGTTTTTTACTAATTGGAATCGACTTGTGGTGCCATCTTTATTCCGCTTGAGTTCTTTTGCGTAGCGAAGCGTCTGCTTATTGCTTTTAGCAACATTCAGCCTTGCCCAACTATTTTCGTAAATTCGCCACCTGAGTGTTACTCGGTTGTGGTTTTTGGTTTTGTATATGCGAATGCTCGGTGCAACCTTGCCGACTTTATCGGTTCGGTCTGGATTAGCGGCTTGACTAATGATTTGTCTATTCATGTCTCGCCAAGCACACCAATACCCATCCACTAACGAATCAAGCTTTAAAGCTAGGTCGTCCTTTTTATCAGTTAAATACTGCCGTACTTCAAATGCATCTTGGTTCATTTTTTTAAACTCTTGTTTCTGTCTTGTTGTTATTTTCGCGTAATTATCTGTAAGAGAAAAAAAATACAGAGGGTATAAATGCATGTTGTAAATTTCGAGCACCTTCCGGTGAGGTTTTCTTTTACTATTGATGCCCTAAAATCTAATTGAGGGCAGTTTTCTCAAACTGCCCCTAAACGGGCGGTTTTGCAAAAGCTGCCCCCAATTAATTAAGGGGATAATTAAGTTTTAGAGGTTTGTTTATTTCGTGTTTTATTTGGTAAGTTAAGATTGATTAGGCAAATGCCCGCAATGGGCGTTTTGAGTGAGGTCTTAATTAATTGAGGGCGCATTTAATTATTTTTATTAGTTTAATTTAATATTCTGCCCTAAAAATGGGCGCAAAAAATATCTCTCCCTATTAATTGAGGGCGGTTTCTTTTCTTTTTGCTGATTTATTATTTTGTAAACTTTTATTTTAAGAAGCATGAAATTTAGCGTATTTCCTCTAAATAAATAGAGTTGCGCCATTAGGGGTAGGTTTTGGGGGAATGCACTATTAATTGAGGGTAGTTTTAATTAATTTATATCTTTGAGACTAGTGGTAATGCCCTAAAAATGGGCGTAAAAAAAATCGCACCCTATTAATTGAGGGCGGTTTTAGATTTTAGATTTTTATGGTTCTAAATTATTGAGGCGTAATAGTCTTAGTTTTATATTATAAATATGCGAGTTTTTTATCGTTCAGCATCTCAATCATAATGCTGGCTATACCAATAAAGCAGAAATGAAGCTCACTTTGTTAGAGCGTTAATGCATTTAATAAGATGGAAAGATTAAACGAGTAGCGCTGTTCATAAATAAAAGCAGCATGAGAACTATATGTTGTTTACTTATCGTTAATCCCTACGTATTGCCATGTTGCGCCGTTTTTGTGCCGTTTTTGTGCCGTTTTTGTGCCACCTACCGGTAAACAACCGACCTACCCAATATAATAAATAATATAGTGCCATATTGTGCCGCTTTAGTGCCGTTTTCATGCCACTTGCCTATAAGCGATTGACATCTCCAATACCATAAACTGCGCATTTCCATATTACGCCGCTTTCATGCCGGTTTTATGCCCATTTTGTTCTGTGGCTCTGGTATTGACTGTGTTTTTAGTTTTCGCTCACTCAAAATAGCTAATTAGTTCCATAATTAAAGCTTAGAGGTGCCATTTTGGGGTGCTCTAATATTTAAAGCTTTTAATTACTGGGTGTATTCTCTGCCTGAACAATAAATATAGGAGTGTAGAGAATGGCTAAGAAGATAGTGAGAGCTGCTGAGGTTGGGTTCGGAACAGTAAGTTTTACTGTGTCGGGTGACGATAAGCCAGTGATAAAAACGTTTAGCTCTTCTGTTGGGCGAATTAATGAGAGCCGAATTGGGCAAGCCGATATGGGGATTGGTAAGCGTGAAACGGTAGAAGTAGATATTGATGGCGACATTTTTGAAGTTGGGCCGGATGCTTATTTAAGTGCTCAAGATTCTGATGATGTTTTAAGTGATCATTATGTTGGTTCCAAACAATATAAAGCATTATTAAAAGGCAGTCTTTCTCTAATGCATGATCGTGTTATTGATTTGCTTGTTGTTGGCCTACCAGTTAATCATTGGTCCAAAAAAAATGAGCTTATAAAGCTAACTGAAGGTGTGCATGATTTCAAAGGCGGTAAGCAACGAATAGTTAAAAAGACTATGGTGTTGCCACAACCTGTTGCTGGATTAGTCTCTTATGCGACAAGTCTACCTAAACAAGAGTTTGAAAAAAACTTTAAAACAGCAAACGTTGTTTGTATCGATGCCGGATACTTAACACTAGATGTATGTACATCTCGTGGACTAACGCCAATAGAAAAAAGAAGTGGTGCAACTGAGAACGGCTTTTCAACTGTGTTGAATGAGATAATACCGACCCTATCAAAAGCTTTTTCATTAACTAACAACCTATCAAGGCGCTTAGTGGATGATGCTTTCTGGAAAACAAATGGAAAGCTAAAGGTTAGAGGTTACGAATACCCATTTCCAATTTGCAAAAAAGAAGATAATGATCTTGGTATTGAATATGACGTAACGGGGAATATAAATAGTTCTACAAGTACGGCTGCAAACTATGTAAGAAATATTGTAGGTAGCGGTGATGACATTGATTATTTTGTTTTATTTGGTGGACCTATTAAAACGTTTGAACCTGCTATTAGAGCGCAATACCCACATCACAAAATGATTGTACTAGAAAATAATTTAACTACCGTTGTTGAGGGGTTGTTCTACGCAGGCAAACAAGTCGTTAGAGGTTAACCTATGAGTAGTATAATTAAAGTAACAGCGAGAATAAAAAGAGAAAGTAAACTTGGGGTTCATTTGGTCAATGATTCTCAGTTATCTGGCTATCCTAATGAGTTAATTAGATTAGCCATTCAAGGTTTGTTATTTGAGAGTCTAGTTAATAATGGGGGCGAGGTAAAATTATCAGTTAACCAATCGAATCACTCTTTGGTTAGCAGTAGTTTGAACAAAGCCTCTAATGCTGTAGAAAAAACTCAAAGTAAGCCTGAAGAACAAGCCCAAATTGAGCCTGAAGAACAAACCCAAATTGAGTCTGTAGAACAAGTTGAGGAAGATGAAGACCAACTTGACCTCGTACCTTACTTGGGCAGGTACATTGACGATTCTGATTTTAATTTTACAGATTCAAATGGAAATCCTGATTAAATATCTGCTCATCCAATCCTTTAGGATGGGCATTTTATAAAGCGCTTTGAAAAATAAATGTAATTTAATTTTTTTTATTTTAAATGTTTTAAGTTAATGTCTCATTAAGCATTGAATCTATTAGTATTTATAATTTAAATTAAAAATTAACCCACCCATAGTCACAAGTGGTGACGTTATTTTTATTGAGATGTTCCTTTTATGAATCTATAATTCAAATTCATTGAATAATTTTAAACGGAACTAGAGCAATGCTAGAAAATGCTAACAACCTTGCTGAGCAAATTAATAACTACTTTAATTGTAATGTGGAGCTGTTATTAATTATTAAGTCACTTATTGATTTTGATTGCGATATTGAAGGTGTCATTGGCATTGATTCACAACTTGTAGAAGCCCTTAAAAGTACACATGTTCAAGATATTGCATGTTTAAAAAATGCAGATTCTCGCCTTCCTTTATTCCAATTAGCGTGCTCACCAAGTGACCTAACTAAAGCTATTGCTAGTATGACAAAAAACAAGCCAAAAGCAGGGTCAATAGACCACATATTTGCTTCTGAGGTTAAATAGAATGTCTATATCATTGACTAATATTTATAAAAATGAAATTGCAATATGCGCTTTAGCAGTGTTAGGTACTGAGAAGAAGATCCTACTTGCTTTGTCTCATAGACGAAAAGACAACATTAAACACTTTTGGAAAGACCTCCCTTTTTCTAGACAATTTCGTCGTGGTCAAGGGGGTTGGGTAAAAGATACTGAAGGGCGGTTGATGGCCGACAGAATTTTATCGTTATATAAAAAAATGTATAAAGATACCCAGCTCGACAGACCTATAACTGGTGTTCAATTACTGAATATGTACTATGCTTATAATGCATTGTACCCAAACTCAAAAATTCACCCTACTCGTATATTTTACTTTTTCCCACTAGTACGTGAACAGCTACTTGGTATTATGCCCTCATGTGCTTGTTGTTCTAAGTCTTATGTAGTTCATTATGATGACAACTCTGATATAAACCTTTGTGCATCGTGCCAAATTACTGGTGCGAAAGCTCCAAAGGCTAAACGTGAGAAACATGAGCTATTTGAAGATCAGATAACTGATGTTCCAATGCATGATAATTTACCTAAGCGACAACAAGTTTAAAAGTTAATGTAAGAGACGCATTTAAAAAATTTGATTTTTAATATTTGAAAACCAATACTAGTAGCAATTTCAAGTGCCAAGGTGTTGGTTTTTTTATGCGTAAAACTTTTTTATCATTACTTTTTATTGCTTCACTACCTTTGCAGGCCGGCGAATGGCTTGATCCAATGATTCCTAATAAGTCACAAATAAGCATTAATTTTGTTAACTTACTAGGTGATGAACAGGCTTCGCTAATTAATGTTGGGTCAAACAATAATGCTGAACAAAAGCATTATCTTGCGGGTGTGCTAATTCAAAAAGATAAACCTAAATATTTAGCTTTAATAGTAGCTAACTTAGATAAAAGTTTGTCAGGATTTGATTTTGATTTCAATCACGTAAATGTAAAGGCTACATGTTCTCGCCTAAAAGGTGATGTGGCAGATGAACTCTTAAAAACTAAGGCTTATTTATCACAAAGCGTGGAGCTGTACTATAAACAAATGTCATTTTCTTCTCCATGGCATCAATTTAAGCAAGCAAGTAATACTAAGCGTTTTATTCAAAAAATCTCAGATGTCGGTAATGTAAATTCTATTTCATTGTGTGAAATTCCAAGTCAATTTTTATAATTTATAAAAGAGGCTCATTAGCCTCTTTTTTATTTCTTTAGTTAACTATCCCCCTCCTTTTTTAGACGATTGAATGTTTAGAGGTAGCATATTTGTACTCTCTATTATTTCAAAAGTTCCTATATAAATAAGAAAATGGCTCAATTGAATATTGGGGGTCATTTTGAAAAACACTATATTAGCTACTTTACTACTTGCAAATTGCTTTAACGCTTCAGCTGCATCATCAACTTCAACAAACTCTCCTTTTTATGGCGATAAGTACAGAGGTTGGTATTGGTTTGAAGATCCACCAGTAGAACCTGAAAATGAGCCAGAAAAAGAAAAACAGGCAGCACCTGCAGCTGAAACTAAGCCAGAAGAAGAGAAAAAAGAAGAAAAAGTGCGCTTAGATGTTGCTTGGCTCAGATCAAAAATACCAGAATATCAAGAAGTTGCAATTAATAACCCAACGAGGGAAAACATTGCACGATACATGTATGTTCAGCGTTACATGCTAGATATGGGCTCACGATTTGCAACTAAAACAACGGAATTTAATCAGTTCGAATCTGAATTAGATGAATCAAAACGTCGCCCTATGTCCACGTTTTCATTAAACGTATTTAAAGATGACACTAAAAAAGCGATAAGCAATGTTATTAGTGCAATCAATGAAAAATCTCATTTATGGTTTTTCTTCTCCTCTAATTGCGCCTATTGCAAAAAACAACTTCCGTTATTAAAAGAATTAAAAATACGCTTCGGTATGAATGTACTTGCTATCTCAATGGATGGTTCAGTATTGCCCGGCATGGAAGATATTGAAGTTGTGGTTGATAAAACAAATGTTGCTCAACGCTTTGGCGTTCAGTTCACACCAACCATGTTTATGGCTCTTAATGACGGTACCGGTTTTACCAAAATAGGTGAAGGCTTAACTACATTACCTCTAATGCAAGACCGTATTCTTTTATCCGCCCGCTTAAAAAATGTAATTACCGATGAACAGTATCAACAAACTCAAAACGTTCGGGAAATAAATGTGCTGACCGATACGGATGGAACTATGTTAGCGGATGCAGAATTAATTGAGAATGATCCTGGTTATTTAGCTGAAATACTAAAAGCGAAATTAGCTGATTCTAAGCCAGTAGGTGCTCAACTGTTTAACTCTCTTTCTGGGGAATAATGATGAAATTAAAAAGAATTGGAATTTTTGTTAGCTTATGCATATTAACAAGCTCTCAAAATGCTAATGCAGGAATGAAAGACTTATTTGATTCGTATCAAAATGATTTAGGTCCATATCAAGTTGACGTTGCTAGTGGCAATAACTGGGGGTTAGGTCAATTTTCTGCTCGTTGGAATCAGCCTACAATTGATGTTGTATCATTAGAAAGCCCATCTATGTCAGTAGGTTGTGGCGGCGTAGATCTATATGGAGGTTCGTTTGGTCTAATATCAGGCGACGAGCTAGTTCAAGTTGGTAGAGCTGTTGCTCAAGGTGCAGCTGCGTACTTTTTTAAACTAGCAATTAATAATATCTGCTCAACATGTGCTGCAGAAATGGAGAACTTACAAAACAAATTACAGCGATTTAATGAACTGGCTCGAAATGCCTGCGCTGAATCTCAAACCTTCTTAGCTAATAACGAATATGTTGGTGAAGATAGGTTGGTAATGCAAGAAAGTCTTATTAGTTCAGATATGGCCTCAAAAGTCGGTTCTGTTACTAGCTGGGCGGGGTCTATTCTTGGCGATAAAAATACAAATGAAAAGAAAGATTTAAATACCAGAAAACTAACACTTGAAGGTAACTCAGTCTATCAAGCGGTTACCTTACTAAACCCAACTTCAGCAACGCCTTTTTTGGATGCGCTTGAGTTTAAAGGTGATACGCAGAAGAAAAAAATGGCGTCTATGTTAATGACTTTATTGGGTACCAAAGTTATTAAGTTTGAAAATGGTGCGACTGATGTAGATTCAGAACCGGGAGTTGATAACACTGGACCTGCTAATTATTCTGATTTCATTTTTGGGAAAACAGCTGTACCGATAAAAATTAGAAGCTGTGGAAATGAAACTATCCCAACTGGAGGTGATTATCGCTGCTTAAATGTTGAAACAGAAACAGTGAGCTTTACTCCATTAGAAATGGTAGTAAAAGCGAGACTTGTTGGAGAAGCCGGTAGCCCTGGTATTTTTGCTAAATATTTAAGTCAAACACCTCTTAACGCAGAGGAGAAGCGCTTTGCTAAAATATTCACTTTCCCATATGTACGTTGGGCAGTATTTGCTAAAGAGAACCATATAAACATAGACGATATTGCGAATTATGCAGCTACATTGTTGTTGAGACAAATTAACGACGAAGTTTTTAATCAGGTCAGCAAAGTTTATGCAATGACCGCTTCGGCTAAAGAAAATATGTATAACTCAGGCACATCTTTAAAAAAGGAGTATGAAATTGCATACAGAGACTTTAGCAAACAGTATGAGCTTGTAAGCGATAAGATATATGCAAGTAATACAGAGAGCACCCAAGCCCTCCAAACAGTAGTGCAAATCTCTGCTATAACCAAACAGACTAAAGGGTGATATATGGACTTAAATGTTTATTTACAAGGTGATTTAGAGTTTGCGAATGATACTCTTGTTGCTGTAGCTCGTATGTTTAACGCTGGTTCGACTTACGAGCAAATACAAACAGGTGCAGGGATTTTAATATTCCTAACTCTATTTTTATCATACTTTAAGTATATTTTAGATCCAGAGCGCTCACCTTACCCTTTTAAAGAGTTTGTCTTCGGCGTTATGGGCTTTATTATGTTTGTAGGTCCCCTATCCCCACGTTTTACGGTTCATCTACAATCAGTTTCAACTAGTTCGCTTGACGTTAGAACTGTCTCAAATGTACCTTTCTTAGTAGCTGTTCCTTCTTGGGCTGGTACGAATTTAATAGGTGGCTTACGTGATATAGCTGCCAATAACTTCACAACACCTTCAATGGGCAGTAATGCACCCGCAGACCCATTAGGAGCACTTGTAAGACTCCATTCTATTCCTATGTCTCCCGTTATAAACTCCTTAGATCACCCGGGACAATACGACTTTAAAACGTCTATCAAAAATTATATAAATGATTGCTATATACCTGACCAGCTATTAAGTACAGGTAATCCAAATGGGAACATGGGTGGACTAGATGCAGCTCGCTTAGACAAGGTAATTGATAAAATTAAGGTTACATACCCTGACTACTACACGAGAATATTTTTAAATAATAGTCCAGATGGAGAGTATCTATCGTGTGACTTGGCCTATAACAAAATCTATGCCCATGTAAATACGGGCAAATTCCCTACTATGGTTTCTAGTTATTATGAAGCGCGCGGCGTTGATGGTCCTTCTATAACTGCTGCATATAGCCTTTTGACTGGTGGCGGTATGGCCAGCCCTAATCCATATGAAATAATGGCTGGTCGTTTTCTTGCTTTTCATACTTACGAGGCTCTACAAGGTCAAGATAGCCCGTGGGTTAATAAAATGGTTTTTGAGTCAATGCAAAAACGTTTGTATGAGCAAGCAGGTGAACGCTCTTTGTTCATGAACTACATGATTCCAATGATTTCTGTTTTTGAAATGTTTACGTTCTTTATAGGCCCTGTAATGATCCTATTATCTGTTATGGGCGGGGCTGGCTTCGCCATGATAGGTAAATACATGTACCTCATCTTGTTCGTCAATTTATGGGGTTTCATAAAGGTTTTTGTTGATTTATTTACATATAAAGCAGCAGAAAAAGCATTTTCAGTATCAACTAGTTTCGCACAGATGGACCCATTTTCAATGGGAGCTATGCCCGCTGTAATATCTGAAGTAGAGGGCTTCTTAGGTGTTGCTTCTGCTTTAACTGCTGCAATTCCAATGCTTGCAATGTTTTTACTTTACGGTGGTGTTCACTCACTAATGGGTGTTATGAGTTCTGTTAACCCAACTGGTAAAGGCAGTGTTGATGGTACAAATATGGCCCCAAGATTATCAAGTTCATGGTCTGATGGTGCGCAAAGTATGGGTACGCACAGCAATACATACAACGCTGGCACTGGAGCTATTGAAGCTAACGTGAAATCAAGTGATTCGGGTCGTTTTGCAAACGTAAATATAGATTCTGGTATTAATAATTCATTAGGTAATTCAACATCCATTGCCGAGAAAGATGTTCAATCAAAAACCCAAGCATATGAGCAGACTGCATCTACTGCTATGGCGTCGCTTGAACAAAACGCAGATGTAGTAGCAGGATCAAAAAACAAGACTTGGGGAGATATGAATACGGCCGAAAAAACCGTTGCATTGAAAAAGTCACTTGAAGAAGGGCAAAGTATTTCTTCGGATGCTGCTAGCCAAGCCGCATTCCAAATTATGGGGCAAGCAGGAGTTTCAGTAGGGGGCGGCGTTAATACGCCTAAAGGTTTTTCTGCGGTAGGTGATACTCCTACTCCTGGTAAGCTTGGTTTGAACGCAGGCGTTTCAACAAATTTATCAAATATGGATATGACTAAATTTGGTATAAAGGATAGTTCAGCCCAAAAGCTTCTTGAAGATGTAGCAGAAAGCCATAAGGGGCAAACAACTAATAGTGAGCAAGGTGCTTACAATATTTCCGAATCAAATCAACAAAGCGAAAGTTTTCAAGAAAGTTTAAATAAAGGGCATAAATTACAAGAGCAAATTGCACAATCACGAGAACTTTCAACTAACTTAGGTGCAATGTACAACTCAAGTAATGGTCTTAAATTTAGCCAAGCGCTAAATAATGAAGCTTTAGCACCCCTTGTAGATGGCAAAGCTTTAGATACTTATATTGATGGTCTATCCGACGATCAAGTTAAATCATTAGTGGGTAATGATGCTGGTGGCACAGTTGATAGTAAAAAAGATTACCTCAAAGATAAATATCAAAAAGAAGGCGCTGAGTTAGCAGGTCCAGCGCAAGCAGGTTACGGAGGTATGCTGTCTATACTTGACGACACATTAGCAAAACAACCGCAGTCTATCGATGAAGTTAACAGCCAAGCAGATATGCTTGCTGATTGGAGCCAAGTTGTATCCGACAATGGCCAATCAAATGGCGCAACACCATCTCAGCTTAATGCGCTAAGTATGATGAATGACTCTTACCGTAAACTTGATGAAACTACAGCAGATGGTGGCGTGATAAAAAATGCTTCCCCTGAGTTACTAGGATTAGATACAGATACTTCTAATGCTAAACAGGCCGAAAATGCGATTAAGACGTCCAAGATTGATAAGCCTTTTAAAAATGACATTCCTTCTGAAAGTGACTATTCAAAAGAAAAATACGGGGCAATGACTGAAAAACAAGCTGATGCAATGAAACGTGTTGAAGGTCATACTTTATTAAGTGGTGACCAACAAGATGTAATCGATAGAATTAAAAGCGGAGAGCTAAACGGTGCAATGTGGGCGTTCGGGCAGATTGAAGGAGAAGATAAATTTGCTCGATTTGCTGCTGATAGAGCTGCTGAATTAGGCTATGACGAAAAGAGTGTTTATGAAGGTACTCAAGCATTGAATACAAAATCGCCTTCTGAGATCCAAGATATGTTTGGTCGCGTGAATACCGGCACAGCTTCATTTGATGATATGAAATCAGTAGCACAAATGTCACATGCAGCTGATTATTTGACTAATACACAATCTGGCAACGACTCTTTTATTGTAGGTTTAGGTGCTGGCGAGTTAGATGAATTTAGCGGTTCTACATTAGCATTTAAAGCTGGAGAGCAAGCGTTAAGTAAAACAGCGCTAGGTCGCGATATTAACGATGTAATGGATATGGGTGGTAAAGAAGGGTTTAGTCACGCGTCCGCTATAGATGCAGTGGGCTTGATGGCCGGTAAAGGTGGTACTGTTGGTGGACGATTCGCTTATGAAACATCACAGATAGACTTAGAAAGTAAAAATCAATCATACAAAAATGGTATTGATAGAGCCGACAAAGATAGCTTCTTTGGTTCCGGTATAAATTACGGAAAGGACGGTGATTATAAAGGTTCAGCTTTAAATTCGTTCAAAGATAAAGCTGCCAATATTATCCAATCTAATCCGACAAGTTATGACGCTCATTCTGCTGTAGCTAACTTACCAGCATTGCTTGATAACGAATCACTTGTAGGTGGTAGAAATGGTGAATTTACATCTGACCTAGCGAAAAAAGTAATGCTAAGTGGTGGAGATAATAACTTATTAAGAAGCGTACATGAGAATTCGGATGAATTAAGGGCTTCGGTAAATTCTTTACCTGATCAGGGCAACCTAGTCGAATATAAAAAGAATATGAATGAAATGCTTGACCAAGCTGGCGTTGCTTATAAAGAGCAAGGGCTATCATCCCTTTCACCGTATTCTGACGGGAATGAAATACAAAAGACAAGTAATGTTGATGTACCAATGGAAGTAAGCTCTAGTCAATCTCCTGTAGCAACATTCAAGACTGATAACGGTAAATTTACTTTACAATCACAAAATGAAGATGGTTCATTTGTTTATCAAAATGAAAAGGACAAAGGTTATTCCTATAAGCAAGGTGATGCTTACATGTCACCTATAGAGAGTAAAGAGCCAAATAGTGTAAATTCGACTAGTAAAACTACTGATAAATCGCTTAAAGCACCTGAAGGATCTACAAATACTACTCAGTTTGATAATAGCGAAATACCACTATCTACTGGTGTATCAGCATTCGCAGTTGGTGTTCCTGGTCTATTGAATTATGTAAATTCACAAACTAACGCTAATCAGTCAAAAGTAAGCGATGAAGCGGCAGAAAAACAGATACAAGGCGTGGATAGTTCTTCTTCTGTCCCAAGAAATACTTCTTCTATTGATGGTTATACTTCACAACCAAAAGCAGACAATACTCAGGCTGACAATGACAACTCATTAAATGGTGATCAAGCTCTGAACGCTCAGAATGTGAAAGCTACTGATGTTGGTACAGGTAATACGCCGCTAAATACAGGAGTTGCTGCTTCAACTGCTCAAGGTAACGCCACTCAGCAAGTTGATGAGACTACTCAACAAAAAGCTGACAATGCTCAGGCAGGCAGTGAGAACACATTAAATGGTGAACCAGCTGATAATGGCCAAAACGTGAAAGATGATGTCGCTACTGCAAGCACTGCACCGCTGAATATGGGTGCTACGGCTTCAACTACTCAAGCTAACGCGACTCAGCAAGTTGATGAGCGTACTCAACCAAAAGCTGGCAATGCTCAGGCAGGCAGTGAGAACACATTAAATGGTGATCAAGCTGATAATGGCCAAAACGTGAAAGCTGATGCTGCTACTGCAAGCACTGCACCGCTGAATACGGGTGCTTCGGCTTTAACTACTCAAGCTAACGCGACACAGCAAGGGAATGATACAACTCAACCAAAAGCTGACAATGCTCAGGTTGACAGTGAAATTTCACTAAATGGTGAACCAGCTGACAATGAGCAAAACGTGAAAGCTGATGCTGCTACTGCAAGCAATGCACCGCTGAATACGGGTGCTACGGCTTCAACTACTCAAGCTAACGCGACACAGCAAGTGAATGACGCTACTCAACCAAAAGCTGACAATGCTCAGGTTGACAGTGAGAACACATTAAATGGTGGACCAGCTGATAATGGGCAAAACGTGAAAGCTGATGATGCTACTACAAGCAATGCACCGCTGAATACGGGTGATGATCCTTCATTAGCTCAGAGTAATGCGACCCAACAAGTTAATGATGTACAAAAAAAGGAATTAGAAACTAAAGGTGAAAGAAATGAAGATGTGCAAAGTGGTAAAGAAAGTAAGCCACAAGCTGACATTGCTAATAACGCTAACTTAGACCCAGGTACACAGTCTATGCCTAGCGATGTAAACGAAGAGCCACCAGCGACAAGCAATGATGTTACCGGCAATGCAGATCAACAATCTGAAATGTTAGATGAAAGTGACGCTGTTAGCGGTACAGATACACCAAAAGAAACTAGTTTAGATGCGCATCCTGCACCACATTCAATGATGAGTGAAAATACAGGAGACGTAGACACTGGTGCTCATATAGAAGCTGGAAGTAAAAACAATGTACCTATTAGCGAAAAAATAGAAACAACAACTGACGGTGTTGATGCACAAATCTCATCTAAAGCACCAATAACTAGTGAGTCAGATGTAGAGGAACTACCAATAGATGCTATGCAGTTTTTAACTGATAATGAAGTTGGCCCTAAAGAGTTTGAAACAGACTCAGGTGAAAAATATACTCGCGTCGGTTCGTTTGGTTCTGCCGATGATCCAATTGGTAATGTATACGTTAATTCCGATGGTAATGCATTTTTCAATGATGGATTTAGTTCTAAATTACAGGACTATGGTGATATATCCGGAATTGACTATGTGAAACAGAAATAACAAAAAAAGCCCGAAAGGGCTTTTTTCTAAACGGTCGCGCGAATTGTCAAAATTGCTATTATGTTAAAAATTTTAAAGATAGGCTTTGGTTATGAATAAATATACGTTTACAGTCGCTCTACTTGGTTTAATTCATTTCAACGCAACAGCAAAGCAAATTGAAGTGAGTGTTTCAACTATCGGCCTTACTGAGCATCAGGTTAGAGAAAAGGTAAAGTTGGAAGCTCGCTGGTATTCGGCCAAAAATGTACCAGTATTAGTTTCCGGCAGTGAAAAAATAAACTCGATCGGTGAATACAGCAGAGAAGTTACCGCTTTATCAGCAGCCGCTTTAAATATTACAGTGTTGAACGAATATTGGGATAACGAGGCTGAGACTTTAACCAGTAAGCTAGAAGTCACTCAAAATACGGATATAAGTGAGCATGTATTCGGTAGCCTTCTGAAGAATGACGCTTTAAAAAAACAGTTACGAAAAGCATATGAAAACTTGGATAAAGTTTTAAAGGTTAACTCAGAATACGATTTTACCGCTGCAAGTAGTGAAATGGGGATGTTGGACACGGTTTATAACGTTTTGTATATGCGTAATAGTTACGAAGATTCAATGCGGGTGAAATCATTATTACAGATTGATTATGAAAGTTATGTTTTAAATAAGTACATCACCCCTTATTTCAATTCATTGGAGCCCATAGCTATTGATGTAGACGATAAAGGGTTGGTTATTAAGTACGGGAGTAAGTTTTATAAAAAGCTCTCAAAGAGCTGTATGGCGCTTGTAAATGCATTTTTCTTTCAAAATACAAGTTCAACTAACAAAATATCTAGCAATAGCTGCATAGACGAGCCGATATTTAATCAATTAGATCTTTCATATAAGAAAAAATGGTATGCATATGCTTCGGACTATAAGGATGGTGAAATTGTAATTATATATCCAAAAAAATACTATGGTGCTGAAGAATTAACGAGAATAATGAATGATCCTGTTAACGAGCTAAGAAAAATAGTTGTGATTAGTTACAAGGAAGATAACAAGGTTCGTTGGTAAATTTATGATCTGGTTTGCTTATAAAAATGCCTAGGCGAAGATGTTTAGCCTGTTTAATGTACGTTTAACAGGCTAAATCGGTATGAATTTCAATTCAAATAACTTGTTAGTAAAATACTGATCTACACTATTATTTCGGGATGATGATACAAGTAACCTTGGGCAAGTTCAGCTCTAGTTTTCTTTGCAATCAATAACTGCTCCTTTGTTTCAATCCCTTCAATAACTACTTTATGCCCTCTGTTTCTAATTAAATCGACTAAGCGATAGAATTTAATAGCGTTAGCTTTTGATGTTGTCGCTTTTTGTATTAACGATATATCCAATTTTACAAAATCTGGGTTTATAGAATTTAACGATTCAATATTAAATAACCCTACCCCGTAATCATCGATAGCAATTTGAAATCCATGCTTTTTCAAATTAGCTAAATTCTTCTCAAATATAACTTCATTGTGTTTGGCTTCACACTCAGTCACTTCTATTACTATTTGTGTGTGAGCTAATAACTTTGATAGCTGGTTACTGCAAAGATTAAAAGAAATGTTAGCAATCTCACAACGGGAAAAATTCATGAAAACCCATACATTACGCTGTTCAGCTATTTTTTTTACGGCAGTTATTTTCAGATTTGTTAATTCGACCAAGTTATCAATAAAAAAATTCGATGAAAATGGCTTGCTATTCTGAACGACAGTCAACTGACGACGTATTAATAATTCACATGCAAGCACTTTACCTGATTGTAAGCCCACGATTGACTGAGAGTAGTAGCTGACATTATTCATTAATGTATTCCACCAGCTCCACAGGAATATGATTAAGTAAAAAGAATGTAGATTTTAGTGTTTCATTCTTTTTGTCCTTTATAAAGATACGATGCAGCTTACCCTCTTGCCTGGTTGTCACAATAAACGCGTCAATATGATGGAACGTAAAACCGAAAATAGTCAGTGATAGTGACGTATTTGATACCTTCATTCGCACTAATAGCACAATCAATGAAAGAAAAGTTGGTATAGCAAGGTCATTAGGTGGGGTATCTTGATAGCCTGAGAAGTAGTGGAGCATCATTAATGGCCACAATACGCCTATACTCATTAAAATGATAAGTATAGCTCGCACAGGTGGTGATATCGAAAATAAATAATAAGTTCTGTTCATAATTACTCCTTAAATTTTCAATATTATAAAACAGGGTATTTGAGTCATGAAATTTTACACATGGGTAAAATAGGCTCTGTAACTTTCGGCTAAAAACAATTTTTGCTTTAAGATAGCTATGGTTGATCTAAGAGAGAAGTTTATCGAAGTCAAATTCTTCATTTAATCTTTAATTTTTGGATTCAAAAGATTTAAGGTTTGATGTAATGAGAACTATTATTATATTTCAGTGAGTTAATTTGATTGCATGAAAAAACATTACAGTGCTTGTTAGATTTTATTCGTTAAATCGCTTATTATTAAGTTTGAGTGCATTAAAAATTGCGAAAATGCATGACTAGACGTAAGTTAATATAATTTAAGGTATATAAATAATGCCATCGACAAACTCAATATCTAAACTAGGGTTAGAGGAAGCTGCAGTAAAGCTTTTTCAGATGGGTATTCGTTCTGCAACAGATTTTCAAAAGTTGTGTAACGGCCAGTTTAATGGATTGCAAGGTCGTCCAGCAGATATTCCCTCTAATCCAATGATGTATTTTAAAGAGATCAGCAACTTTAAAGAGCTTCTTAAACTCGGGCAAAGACTAAGTGAAGAAATACAGGCTGAAGAACAGCCAAAAAAAATAAACACAGATGAACGCGATGTAATGTCTTATGAAGATCTAAAGCAATTGGTGCGAAAATACAACGTGACCTCGATACGTCAGTGGAAAAAGGTTGTGAAGGAAGATAAGTTACCGGGTTCTTTCCCTAGCTCTCCACAGGCTTACTACAAGGATTTTGAAGGCTGGGACCTGTTTCTTGCGCCTAAAGCGTCCCGTTTTTTAGAATGGGATGAAGCAAAAGCCTTGGCAAAAAGCGTCCGTGTAGAGCATGGTTTAAAAAACGCTTATGATTGGCGTTGGCTTTCAAGGCAAGGCCATAGACCAGCAGAGTTACCGAGTGCGCCTGATTATTATTATACTCAGTTCACAACATGGAAAGATTTTTATGGACTGGAGTAAACATATTTGTAATAGCAGTAAAGCACAATTGCTTTACTGCTGATTTTTTTCTTTCAAGTAAATGTGTAGACGCGGTATTAATGGCTCTACTTTGCTAACCACCTCTTTTCTACCAGCATAATCTCCCAACGGTTTAAATTTAAACGTATCAACACAGTTAATTAAGAAAACAGGCGAATGCGCGTGTAAATCTTTTCTGAGGGTCATTTCCGTACCGCTATTATTCGGGTTTTTAGGCTCGTTGAAGCGCAATTTCAAAATCGGCGTTGCAGGTGCTTTCCTAGTTATGTTAAATAGCGTGTTACTTGTGAAATGACTGATAAGCTTACGCTCTTCTTGAATGTGAAGCTCAAAGCCTGCTTGCGAATCTGTACTATTGCCATGGTTAGGTGCATACGCCAAAGAGCGGTCTATTTTCTCAATCACCTGCTGCTTAGTTAGCGTTTTAATTTGTGACTTATGCTCCCATGAAAAACGCGCACTCAAAATATCCTTTTGAATAAAGACAGGGTGTGTTCGTGTTGCCATTGGAAATATGAGCCCAGGTTCTGCGTCGTGAACAATTTCAAATCGTTGATCAACTGATTTAGCCAAGCGGTGAATAACACCTTTGAGTTTCACCTTCTCTGCATTGAGGCTATCAAATAAAGTGGCCAACCTTTGCATATACGCAAAGTCGCATTGGATATTGATCAGGCCCGGTAATTTGATTGAATAGCGAGTTGATTCATTGTGTTGTGCGCGAAACTTACCGATATGCGTAATCGTCTTACGGATAGCCTCATTGCCGGTTTGGTGAATAACATCAAACGGTGCATCTAAAAGAGCTTGTTGATGTTCATCATTGAATTTCAAACGAATGCGAGACTGTACCAAGCTTCGAGTTTTGGCTATGTCTTCAGTGATGGTAGGTAGGACGAATATATCTGCACCAATAGAGTCAGTATTTTCTTTAAGTGCGCAGGTTAGAGCATCTACAGCATTAAGCACTTCATTGTATTGAAACTTAAAATCGCCCCGCGTTGTTTTGATTAGTTGTTCCATAGTGCCTCTTACTGTCCAATAATGACTACAACATGCACATATTATATACCACCTAATACGCGCTCTGACACATTTTTGTATAATATTTAGCTTGGTTTACCCTGATAGCGTGTTTATTATTATTATTATTATTTTCTTTTTTTCTTTGGAGCGTGGCACTAGTGGCGTATCAGGAAAGGGAAAGATATATGAAATAAACAGCTACCCGAAGGGTAAAGCTGTTTCATCTTGTCTGCCAATAACATGTATGTTGTAGTCATATTTATAGGACCATTCAATTTCATTCCCTTAATTTGTAACACTAGTTTACTCTTCCTACTCAACGACTTTAAATTTTACAGCCCCCCTTTTTGGTATCTCTATTTTTTTAGCTTCTGTGTTAATCCCTTTACTATTCACCTATACACTAATTAAATGCTTATTGGAGTTTACATGCTTACCTCTATTCTCTCCGCATCGCTTATTATGTTGGCCACCAGCGCCAGCCTAAATATAGATACGGCTTTACCAACTGAAAAACCAACCTTTTTACACCACGAACAGGCGTTCATACTCTCATATGACTTAACAGATACTGACGTTAAACTAACGTGGGATGTTGCTCCTGGTTATTATCTTTATCAAGACACCATTAAAGTAAATGAAATCACTGAAGACGCACTTCAATTTACCAGTACGCCCGTTTCAACCCATGATGAATATTTCGGTACCACTATGATTGTTAAAACGCATGCTGCAGCACACTTCGCTAAATCAGCCCTTAAACAGACTACGTTTAGTGTTTCTTATCGCGGTTGTGCTGAAGCAGGCCTGTGTTACCCACCCGTTACTGTTGAAATTAACTTATAGGACAACTGAACATGTTTAAAAGTCTCTCTATTATATCTTTGGCTCTATTAGCCTCAGCCTGTTCAAACACGATTGTCGTAGAAGAACAAAAAAGTGTGGTTAAAGTAGCAACCAAACCTTATAAACCCACCTTTCATTTTGTCGAATTCGAATTTGATGCAGCGGAACCAATCAATGTTAAGACTATGGCTAAACAACTCGCGCCACACATTGCCCACTTAACCGCTAATCCTAGTCATTTTGTTTTATTGCAAGGCGCCGGTGATGATTCGGGGTCCTTTAATTACAATTTCAAGCTTGGAATGTCACGCGCTACTTTCATAGAAAACTATTTACTCGAGCGCGGGGTTTTACAATCGCAAATAAAAGTAAGCTCTGTTTCAAAAGCAAATAGTCACTTAAAGCCATACGCGCGTACAGTTCATTTAAGCTATTAATTGCCCTGTGCCTGCGGACCCCACTCTGTGGGGCTTCATTTGTATGGTTAGTGAAACATTTAAGGTATTATTTCTTCATGCTTAATCATTAATTATATTTTCTAACACACTACTTATAGAGGGTTATTCTGAGCGTTGTGTTATATTCCGCACGAATTTAATTTCGTCAAATGAGTAACCTATTTTTTAAATTCGCTATTAGTGTATTCAAACCAGTAATAGTAAGAATCGATCTCGATGGTGTTAAGTTTATATAGTCAAATGTGTGGTTTTCATGTTGTCGATTAGATCGTTTTAAACATAGGCTATTGATAGAGTGTTTTTAATGGTATTTTGATTTAATATACGATCTAATAACTGTGTTTTTCAATCCAATCTTCTTACCTTAAAAGGAATTATAAATGCCATATTTTATGGATACAGCTGCGAATATTTTGGATAATTCCAAGCTCAGGAAGCCACAAATCGAAGCATACATAAAAATACAAGAGTACTTCAAAGAGCAACCTAATGGTGAAGCTTTAGTTGTATTACCCACTGGTACAGGCAAGAGTGGCTTGATATCTATTGCTCCATTTGGTGTGTGTAATGGCAGGGTTTTAATTATTACCCCAGGACTAGTAACCAAACAGAGCATCCAAAAAACCCAAGAGCTGCTTGAAGATAATTTTTGGATTAATTTCGATGTGCTTTTTAGTGCTCAAGATATACCAATAATTACTGAATATAGTGCCGATTTATCAGAACAACATTTATTTGATAGCCAAATTATTTACTCTAATATACAAAAGCTTGGAAAGCTTCGTGAGTCAGGCCTAATAAATCGTGTTACGCCGAATTTTTTTGATATGATCATCATTGATGAATCGCATCATGCTCCTGCAGAAACATGGCGGGAAGTACTATCTTATTTTCCTAATGCTAAGAAGCTTCACGTTACCGGAACGCCTTTTAGAGGAGATAAACAGGTGTTACCAGGTATAAAAATTCATGAAACTTTTCTATCAGAAGTTATGAGAGATAAATATGTTAAGTGGCTTAGAAAAGAAACAGTTAATGCCAATGAATTGTATTTTACTATTCCGGACAGCCCTGGTGAAAGGTTTACAAAAGAACAAGTTCTAGCACTTAAAGATAAAGAGTGGTTAGAGCGTTCGGTTGCTCTTTCTCAAGAGTGTTCCATGGATGTCATAAATCATAGCGTAACTAAACTTACCGAATTGAAGAATGCTTCCCCTGATGTTCCGCATAAAATATTAGCTGCTGGTTGTAGTATCTTACATGCTGAGGACTTAGACACTTGGTATAAATCTTGTGGTCTTAGAACTGTAATTATTCATAGTGAAATGCCTAAAGAAGATATTGACAGAGCCTTTAAAATTATTGAGCAACATGAGTGTGAAGTAGTTATTTCCGTTAATATGCTTATGGAAGGTTATGATCATAAATATTTATCAATTCTTTCCATATTTAGGCCCTATAGAAGTTCTAATGCTTTCGCACAAATCGTCGGACGTGTTCTTAGAACTATTCCTGATAATGAAATAACAGCTTTTGAAATTGATAATAATGCTTTAATTATTTATCACGAAGAGACAGGCTTAGATATTATGTGGCAAGACTTTCAAAGCGAAATAGATAGAGGGAAAAAACAGCAAGTCAGAAATTATCCGAATTTGGAAGTTGAATATCAAGAAAAAGATCGAACACTAGCAGGTGTTTCTTCCGATGATTCATTCATTAGTGCCCAAGAGTCGTATCTTAACGATATAAACTTTAATGAGCTATTTGAACGAAAAAGAGCCGAAATTGATGACGTTGTTTCTAAAAAAATTACTAAGCTCCAAGAGTATGACGATTTAGATGCCGAAGATCTCGAGATCTTAAAAGAGAGACTTACTCAAAAAGAAACCCAAAAGGTAGCAAAGCAAGATATAGATCCTAATCTTATTGCTAAGCGACCTGATAAAGCTCGAAAAGAAATGAGGCAAATACTTGTAAGGAATGCACAAAATGAAGCAACAAACCTTTTAAGTGACTATGATTTGGACGAAAAAGGAATTGAGTTAGCAAATAAGTTTATAAAGTTAGTTCCATACCTTAAAGAGGGTACTCCAAATGATGGAGTGCTTGTTATGTATATAAATGCTAAACTCGCCAAAAAATTTGGTCCCGTAGGGGCTCGTGAAAATAACGTATTATTGCTTTCTATTAAGGAAGTTCCTGTAATTATTGAAGAGTTGAGGAGAATGCTATGAATCTAATCAAAGATATAAGTCAATTAATCGATAAATTAGCATCATTTTACCTGTATAAAGGTATACAGCCTTCTGAAATTGCAGATGCTATTTTTGAAAAGCAATACAGCGGTGTAAAGCTTGATAGAACAGAAAATGAAATAATTCTAATTGCTAGCTTTACTGAGTTCGACGAAAGTAATCAAACAGAATATAAGCATCAGGTGAAGTATGTATACACTAATAATAGGTATTTACAGGTAATTGAGCAGAAAATTGGAAACAAAGGATTTAAAGTTCAATGGTCTCGTCAAGAAGAAATAGATAAATTACTTAATGAATTTTCCTGTTTAGTTCAGCCGGTATTACCAAAAGTACAGTTAGAGACAATAATATCTACACTACCTAGCGAATTAATACCGCAAGTAAGAATAAAGTTGAAGCTTGTTGCTTAGTTTCATTTGTATTAGCCCAGAATTATCTGGGCTTATTCTAATTTAGCACTTGTAGACAGCTTTATCTTCTAAAAATTCAACATCAAAATATACATCAATATAAACTTCTAATATTGATTCGTGCTTGTTAGTTAATGAAATGAACAAGGGGGAGTCATTGTTAGAGCAAAGATTTTTTGTGATTCTTAGTTTTACCTTTGTACAATCAACTAATATGCATTTTTCTGCATTAATAGCTAATATGTTGTCATACTCGGAGCTTTCCCAATATAATGAACTTGAACGTTTAAATCCGAGCTGCTGTAAACTTTGTAGAGGGGCAAAGTATAAGTAAGGAGTTTCTTTGGGTAGCGTAAAGTAGCGTTCTTTAGCAACAGCTAAAAATTTTCTGTAAAGAAACCCAATAAACTTTTCATGGACGAATCGACCCATGTCAGGATTGTAAGCATTGGCTTCTTTGTCTCCAATTAAATCAGCCCTACTAACATTAAATCTCGAAAGTTGAGTTCTTTTTTTTGCGACTTCAGGTTTGAAGTTGACTTCCATTATGCTAGCTAAAATGAACAGGCTCTCCCAGCCTTTTTCAATAGATTCTTGAAGTGCTTGCCATTTTTTTTCATTAATCTTAGAGTGAGTTGTTAATCTAAGTTTCCGCTTTTCTAAGTTTTGAATAGAGGCTCTAAGGTTGTCACAAACATTAGTAACATGAGGATTCCAACTTCTTAGGCTCCTAATAAATCGTTCTTGTTTCAGAAGAGACTCTAAAATATCAAGTTGAGTAGTAAGCGCGTCAAATTGGCCCGAAGTATAAATTAACTTAGGTTCTTCACCTTGCTCTGTAAAAAAGCATAACTGAAACAGGAAGGCTCTGTATGCATAAGTTTTTATCGCATGCCTTTCTTTGAATCTCCTATAGTGTTCAATTTGTAGATAATCAGCAAAAATAAGGTTTGCTAGCTCATTTGAACTATGTGCTAACAGTGTTTCTCCACAGAAATTTGCATCGGCTTCCTTTGGTTGTTTCCAATACAAGCATTCATAGAGCTCAGCCCATCTTTGATAATATGCTAGCCGTGCAGTGACATCCCATCCCATTCTTTTAACAAGCTTAAAGTGTATACATTCAAATATTTCATCAACTTTTATTGTTGATAGAGTATTTTTTAGCTGTAACTCATTCAATGGCTTTGATACTGAACTCTCTTTATATTTGTCGAAAGCTCTACCGTTAGATAATGAACTTATGTTACACATTATTTCATCAACACTTTCTATGCTGAAGTTTGTTTTGTTGAAGTCTATCCAAAAATTTCTTAGCCATTGTATTTCTTCATCTAGCATATGGGAGTAGTAGAATCTCTGCTCTTGCCCAAAACTCACAGCATCTGAAATGTTTTTTATAAAAGTAATAACCTTATGCGGATGAGATTTAGATATTATGTCAAAAATATCTATGGCTAATTTATGAAACTCCTGTAGTCCTTCAGTTGAAATTTTTAAATCAAGTTTATCTGATGCATAAAATAGGTAATGAAACCATTCACATTCAAGAATTAAATCAATACCGTTTGCTGTCTGATAACCTTGCCAGCGAGCTAATTCATAAAGATCCAGTGTCCAACATATTTTTGAAGTTGTTTCATCGCGTAATGAGTCTGATGTAATTGATTGGCGCTCTGGGTGATATACAATCCAAGACATAACATCTGCTATTAGACGTTGAGTATGAAAAGACATGGCGATATCTTCATTTTTCCTTGCATGTCTAACAAGTCTTAATAGCGTGTTCCAATAATTTTTTATAACAGCTAAATCATTAACAGATAGCTTGACCACTTTTGTTTGCCTACTACTATCAAACCTATGACTTATAATTTCATGAAATTGAAACAGGACTTCTTTAAAGTCAAGATCCCAACTACGTTGTTCAATATTATAAATTAACAGTTCGAGCCCTGCATTTATGCTATCAATCTCTGCTAGATAACTTTTATTAGTGAGCTGTGGCTTTAAAACTTTTGCCAACCTGCTAATTGAAGGCTTCCTATCTATTTGTAAATAGTTTTGAATCTGGTTGCTAGATTTAATAGTGATATTATTAAAAAGTCGCCAATAAAAGTAAAAGGTAAACCACATTAATACAATAAATAAGATTGGGAGTAAGAGCTTCATACACAGGAAATGTGTATTGTTGATGTATAAAAAAGAATATTCATTGGAGGAAAAGCTTAAGTAATATAAGCTTAATGCTATGTATATAAAAGATAAAATCAATATATGCTTAGGGTTTACCCATTTACCTCGCGTCAATCGAGTTGATAATAAGGCATTATCGTGTTTATCAGAATATTGGGCTGAAAACTGGATTGAAAGTGGTATACCAATAGCTACGAAGCCAGCGATAATTGTGTACGTGTGACCAATGATAGAATGAAATTCTGATATAAACTTTACTAGATAAGGCAAACTAAGACCTTGTTCATAAATTACTCCCTTGAGTTACCAATCTTATAAAATTTTAATGTTGTGTATTAAAAGTTTATAAACTATAAGTCGCAAACCTTAAGTGCTTTAGGAGTATCGACTTAGCAATCTGCGATGATCTGACCATTCTGATTCATTTTATTTATGTAACTATCCTCCTTTGTCTTATTGATTATCTTGATGGGCTCTTAAGCTCTTTGATTAATTCAAGCTTCTTCTCTGTATCTAACTTTGATATTTCAATTGCTAGCTCCGCTGTTGTCTCATCTTCACAGAAAAAATAATTTAATGGAACATTTAGTTCATCAGCAATCTTTTTTAGGGTTGCTAAGTCTGGAATATGGCGGCCTTTC